>OGPS01000051.1_pt1 | contig 115607 bp, 109 predicted proteins | sample 1552931 | NCBI WGS metagenome assembly OGPS01 (sample SAMEA2580252, study PRJEB22360) | human gut metagenome | biome: human gut; feature: human-associated habitat; material: faeces | place: Denmark | collected 2008/2010 | reverse complement strand
TAACGCTGAAGGTACTTGGTTGGAGACGACCTGGGATAATAGGTAGCCGCCACTTAAATAAGCTTGTGTAGCTCAATGGCAGAGCAACCGGCTGTTAACCGGTAGGTTGTAAGTTCGAGTCTTACCACAAGCGCCAAATGAGCCGGGGTGGCGGAACAGGCAGACGCACAGGACTTAAAATCCTGCGACCCTTAAAGGTCGTATCGGTTCGATTCCGATCCTCGGCACCAAAAAGACATCGCGGGATGGAGCAGCTGGCAGCTCGTCGGGCTCATAACCCGAAGGTCGCAGGTTCAAATCCTGCTCCCGCAACCATAAAGATTACGGGGATAGATAAAGTCCTAAGAAAGACTATCAATAAGACGGTTCAGCAGACGTTTTTAGCCAATCGAGCATCGCAATGCTTGCTCTCTTGGAAAAACGGTTGCACTTGACCTACTAGAGTTCGCCCTAGCGTGCTCACTAAGTTAGGTCAATGAAATCCTGCTCCCGCAACCATAAAAGTTACGGAAGAGATCCAATAAACAAATAGATATCAACAAGACGGTTCAGCAGACGTTTTTAGCCAATCGAACTCACTACGTTTGTTCTCTTGGGAAACAGGTTGCGGACCGACCTACTAAAATTCGCTCTTACGAGCTCATTAAGTTAGGTCATACATGGCCCTATGGTCAAGCGGTTCAAGACACCGCCCTTTCACGGCGGTTACCCGGGTTCGAATCCCGGTAGGGTCACCATTTTTATTTAAAATTAAGAATTTATTAATTTTATATTGACAAATTCTTAAAAATGTATTAATATAGAAGTGTAGTCAGTTAAGAGAGTAGCTTACTTCAAACTTGATTACATTCTATCTGTGGCGGAGTAGCTCAGTTGGCTAGAGCATTCGGTTCATACCCGGAGTGTCAGGAGTTCAAATCTCTTCTCCGCTACCAAGTTCTTTTTAGAACTAAAAGTTAATAGATTTATAATTCATGCATGGACGATTAGCTCAGCTGGGAGAGCATCTGCCTTACAAGCAGGGGGTCATAGGTTCGAGCCCTATATCGTCCACCATGCATGGCCCGGTAGTTCAGTTGGTTTAGAATGCTAGCCTGTCACGCTAGAGGTCGTGGGTTCGAGCCCCATCCGGGTCGCCATAAAAGATTAGGTGATAAATATCATCTAGTTGCCGGCGTAGCTCAATTGGTAGAGCAACTGACTTGTAATCAGTAGGTTAGGGGTTCAAGTCCTCCTGCCGGCTCCAAATCTTTTATTCAGCCCTATGGAAGAGTACCCAAGTGGCTAAAGGGGGCGGACTGTAAATCCGTTAGCTAAGCTTTCAGTGGTTCAAATCCACTCTCTTCCACCATATGCGGAAATGGCTCAGTGGTAGAGCATCGCCTTGCCAAGGCGAGGGTCGCGAGTTCGAATCTCGTTTTCCGCTCCATATTCTTTTTTAATACCGCAAAATTTGCGGGTGTAGCTCAGTGGTAGAGCCCCAGCCTTCCAAGCTGGTTGCGAGGGTCCGATTCCCTTCACCCGCTCCATAATTAAATATATATGCGACTATAGCTCAGCTGGATAGAGCAACGGACTTCTAATCCGTGTGCCGGGGGTTCGACTCCTCCTAGTCGCGCCATTGTTGGGATGTAGCCAAGTCGGTAAGGCACCAGACTTTGACTCTGGCATTTCCGTAGGTTCGAGTCCTACCATCCCAGCCATGCGGAGAGGTATCGAAGCGGTCATAACGAGGCGGTCTTGAAAACCGTTTGGGTGCAAGCCCACGTGGGTTCGAATCCCACTCTCTCCGCCATTTTTTTTATCTAAAATGGCTTATGCCGAATCGAATAATTTAATATTCTTGGAGAAGTACTCAAGTGGCTGAAGAGGCTCCCCTGCTAAGGGAGTAGGTCCTAATTTACGGGGCGCGAGGGTTCAAATCCCTCCTTCTCCGCCACAATGTGGACCTTTAGCTCAGTTGGTTAGAGCGTCCGGCTCATAACCGGCAGGTCCGGGGTTCGAGTCCCTGAAGGTCCACCAATTTAGGGGTTTAGCTCAGCTGGTAGAGCAACGGTCTCCAAAACCGTGTGCCGAGGGTTCGAAACCTTCAACCCCTGCCATAAGCCTTTTATAGGCTTATTTTTTTAGCTTTTTTTATAGCTTTCATTATATATTATTAGAATGGATGTGTTCTCATGAAGGCACGCGCTTTTTTTGAAACAATTGAAGAAATATTATTACAGTCTTTAAAAGATGAACTTGATTTAACACCTAAGCCTGGCTGTGTTGATGGACGTGACTCTGGCCCACACGCAGACATGGATTATGATGTTTTTTTAAGGAGCATTTCATCTCTTAAAGGCTATTTTTTTGAGATAATGGAAGTGTCGAACAGAAAAAACACTTTTGCTGATACTTTTGAAGCGATTAGGCCCATTGGTATGAAGTATGAAGAGATGATGTATGTGGCGACAGGCGGCATAAACACACACAAGGGGGCCATCTTTACTCTTGGAGTCATTGCTTCTGCTATAGGAAAACTTTATTATGATAACAAATACATTACCATTGATCTAATTAGTGAATATATAAAAAAGCTTTGCGCAAATATTTTTGATGATTTTAATAAAAAAGAGATGCAGGACTCGAATGGTATGCGCATCTACAAAAATAACGCTAAGCACTCGGGCATCAGGTATGAAGCGTACCATGGTTTTAAGACGGCTCTTGATGCTTATGATTTTCATAAAAAGACAAAGGACTTCTTAAGGACTTACATCTACATCGTTTCAACTCTTGATGATACGACGACTATTAATAGAGTTGGCGAATCTGGTCTAGCTTTTTCCAAAGACTACGCGAAAAAGGTATTAGAGAGCAAAAATTTTGACGAAGAGCTTAATGCTATGGACAAAGTTTACACTGAGAAGAACATTTCTACTGGTGGCTGCGCTGACACTATCGAACTTGTTTACTTCTGCAAGCGGATGGATGATTTTTTAGCTTCATATATGAATGACTTCCTATATAATAAGGAAGAAAGATGGGGGATTATCACTAAGGCGATCCAAAATCGTAATAAGCCCATCATCACTCTTAATCTAAATATAAAGGGCATGCATAAGGACAAGGATGAGTATGAGAGACTTTACAAAGCGGCGAAAATGTATTTATCTTCATATGAGTGCGTATATGAGGACGAGGATAATTACTCAGCCATCTACCTAGCGAAGGGCGAGGCAATTGATGAGAAGAAAAAATTTGTGCATTTAGAAGAGGAGCATGACTTTATGCGCTTTGTAGACATTGACGTGATTGATACTAATCTTAAGCCTATATCGAGGACTGAGCTTGGTTATGCGAAGAGGACTTGTATCGTTTGCGGTGGCGACAGATTTACTTGCATGCGCGAAGAAAGACATACGCAAGAGGATTTCAACGCAAGTTTAAATGTGGCTTTATTAAATCTTGACAAATAAGAGCATTTACTATATAATATTATCTATGGAAAAAAGGTTTATGAATATGGCAATCAGAGAAGCGATAAAGGCGTACAAGCTTGGCGAGGTGCCTGTTGGAGCGGTTATTGTGAAGGATGGAGAAGTGATTTCAAAGGCCTATAATGAGACGATAACGATGAAGGACGCATCAGCTCATGCTGAGATGCTTGCTATAAGACGGGCGTGCGAAAAGCTAGATAACTACAGGCTTACAGACTGCGAGCTCTATGTAACGCTCGAACCTTGCATGATGTGCCTAGGAGCGATTTTGGAAGCGCGTATAAAAAACTTATATATAGGTCTACTTGATTACAAGAAAGGCGCTTGTATTAGCAAAATGCAGCTTCACAACTCATCTCTTAGCTATCACAAGCTGGGTGTTTATTACAATGAGAGCAAAATTTATAAATTTCTTTTGCAAAACTTCTTCAAGAACTTAAGGAATAAATAGGGAGTGGTATCGAAGAGGTCATAACGGGGCGCACTCGAAATGCGTTAGGGGCCCTGCCCCACGTGGGTTCGAATCCCACCCACTCCGCCAATACAATATTCGTGCACTAGTAGCTCAGTTGGATAGAGCAGCGCCCTCCTAAGGCGTGTGCCGGGGGTTCGATTCCTCTCTAGTGCGCCACTTTATTTTTTTACAAGGAGGTAATTAAGTGAGTTTAAAGAAAAAAAAGCTTGGCATTATCGCAAGTGTAGCATTTTTTGCCCTTGCTATAATCATAGCTTTTGTATATAAGAATTTTTTCTCGAGGGTAGAAGTTTTCTCTTCTGGAAAGTCCTTGGGAGTTTACTCTAGCGTACATAATTTTAATAAAGCTATAGATAATTATAAGTCCAAATATGAAGATAGATATGGTGCGGATCTTGTAAAAGCAAATTACGAGTTCAAAAAAAGCGATAAAGAGCTTAGAAACGCTATATCTGAGGACGCTTTCTATGCAAATGCTTATGCCGTTCAAAAGAGTGGCGAGACTCTTTACGCGCTTAAAAATGAAGACGCTGCAAATGAGTTTTTAACAGCAATTGAGAACCATTACTACAGTGACAACACCATTTGCGTGAAGATTAAGGACAATATTGAGCTTAAAAAAGAAAAGATCTCTCTAAAGGATTTAAGAACTGTAAATTCAGCTCTTAAAGAGGTTTTAGAGAACAATAAATTGAAGAATGACAAGGCTATAAACGTATTACTAACAAAGAAAGAAAATCAAGAAGAAGTCATCGCTATGCCGGTTGAAAGTCAAGACGATCCGAGCCTTCCAAGAGGTGAGACTGTTCTTTCAATGGACGGCGAAGATGGACTTAAGGCCGTTAAGAGCATCGCTTACTACGAAAATGATGAGCTTATAAATAAAGTTGTTTTAGAAGAAAATGTGAAGAAAAAAGCTGCTCCGAAGCTTGTACTTGTGGGAACTAGAAAGGCTTTAGCTGATGGCAGCTTTGCAAAACCTACCAGAGGCGGCATTTCATCAGGCTATGGAAGAAGATGGGGTAGACAGCACACTGGCGTTGACATCGACGCTGATTACGGCGACGCTGTATACGCATCTGACGGCGGTGTGGTTAGCTACGCTGGCTTCTTAGGTACTTACGGCAATCTTATCGAGATTGATCACCAAAACGGCTACAAGACAAGATACGCTCACTTAAGCAGTATCAATGTTTCGAAGGGCGAAACTTTGATGAAGGGCGATTTTATCGGTAAAGTTGGTACAACTGGCCGAGTAACTGGACCGCATCTACATTTTGAAGTTATTGTTAATGGCAAGAGCCAAAATCCATTAAATTATATCAGAGGCAATTAATATGAAGAAATTTCTAGCACTAGTACTCGTTCTTCTGATGAGCGTTACTGTGTTTTCATGCACAAAGAAGATTGAATACAACGATGCAAAGGACTTAAGTCATAAGTACTTGGACGCGCTTAGAAGCGCTGATGGCGACGTGCTTTTCGAAGCAGCTAGGCTTAAGAATCAAAAACAAATAGAGAAAGAAGATTTTCAAAGATCTTTAACTCAAACTATTAAAAAATTAGGTGAGTTCAAAGAAGGCAAGGACGAAAAATTCGAATACATCGAGAATACTTTCGTTTTATCGAGTGAAGATAGATTTGATTATAGGATGGTGACATCCATCATCGAGCTTGATAAGTCAGGCAGTTTGAACAACGCATACTTTATGCTTAAAGAGCCCATCTGTGAAGATAACGACGATTTCAAAGAAGAAAGCTTTATTCTTGACAATGATGGAGCCAAGATGTATGGTGCTCTTACCATTCCAAAGGATTTTACTTCTAAGAAAGTAGTATTTATGATGCAAGGCTCTGGTCCGCAAGATATGGACGAAACAGTTGGTATTAGTGGTAACAAGCCATTTAAAGACCTTGCTCATGGACTTGCAAAGCATGGCGTAGCAACACTTAGAATTGACAAAAGATATGTAAATAACGCGCCAAAGGACTACACAGTTGATGAAGAGGTTTTATCGGACGCAAAGCTTGCTATAGAAGAGCTTAAGAAAGACTCAAGATTTGATGATGTTTACGTGCTTGGCCACTCGCTTGGAGCGATGCTTGCACCAAGAGTAGCTAAGGACGAGGGTTTGAAGAAAGTCGCAATGCTGTCAGCATCGACTATGAAATTCACAGATATAATTTATACGCAGCAAATGGAATATCTTGATTCAGGTGAAGTAAGCCAATCTGTTGCTGATTTTCAAAAGAAAGAAATCACTAAGATTAAAGAGCAAATCGATAATATGACTGAAAAGACTAAGGGTAACTTCTTTAGTATGCCTGCCTCATACGTTTATTCAGTCAACCAAGTAAATCCAGTAGAAGACATAAAAGCTTCAGACTTTGATGTCTTTATGGGACACGGCTCAAAGGACTTCCAAGTTAAGAAGGATGAGCTTGAAAAGTTCAAAAAGGCCTTGGGAGATAGAGGTCTTGTGATATATAATCTCTATGAAGGGCTTAATCACTTGATGATGCCTGAGGACTCAGATGAGCTTTCTGTAGAGATATATGACAAGCCAAATCATGTAAGTCAATTAGTGATAGATGATTTAGCAGAATTTTTTAAATAAGATATTTATGAGAGACTTGTGATAAGTCTCTTTTTTGATGCGATAATTTATAATAACAAGTGTAACACTTAATAAAATAAATAAAAAGAGTTCATATTTACTACTCATGATATACAGACCACGTGTTACTACTTTATCTGAGCTAGATTGTCATTGATATAAATTATAGATGATTAACTTTAGTATTGATTATTTTGTAAAATGACTAGAAATTGCCTAAGTTTCTTGACAGCAAAAAATTCCCTTGTTATAATGATTAAGGTTATATTAATTATATATTAGAGGTTTGATGTGAAAAAATATATATTATCAAAAATACTAATGGGTTTGGTGACTATAATCTTTTCATTCGTGCTAACATTTTTCTTAATAAGACTAGCACCAGGAACACCTATGAGGATAGTTGCTGGAAAGGAAAATCCAAACCCAGAACAAATTGAACACTTGACAGAAAAGTACGGACTTGACAAGCCTGTTGGTGTGCAATTTGTTAATTATATAAAGAACATGGCTAAGGGCGATTTCGGATTTTCATATAGAAACAATTTGCCTGTATTTGAGCTGATAAAAAGGCGTGTGGTGCCAACATTAACATTGTCGCTAACAGCAAATATACTATCTGCTTTGATAGGTGGCTTTCTTGGTCTATATATTGGGCGCAAAAAAGACGGCGTCTTCGATAAGATCTTTTCATACATAAGTTACGTCTTAGATGCTGTTCCCGGCTTTTGGCTAGCGATGATACTAATCATGGTGTTTTCATCTAAGCTTGGCTGGTTCCCAACATCTGGCATGTACAACATGAGAGAGAGCTACACCGGCATAAGAAAATTCATAGACCTTTTGTATCATATGACGCTACCAATACTAAGCATAGTTATAATACAAACGCCTATATACTTTAGGATAGCGAGAGCATCTGTCATCAATACTATGAAACAAGGCTTTATCAAGACATTCAGAGCAGCTGGTATGAAGGAAGGAGAGATTTTCAGAAAATATATAATGAAGAACTCACTTATACCGATACTTACGACATTTAGCATGTCGCTAGCCTTCACAATCAGTGGTGCAGCACTTATAGAAATAGTTTTTTCATGGCCAGGCATGGGTAGGCTCATCATCGACTCTATCAATGGCCGTGACTATATGGTCTTAAACGGACTTTACTTAGTAATATCAGTTTCATTGATATTCTTTACCATACTCACAGACGTTTTATATGCACTGGTTGATCCAAGGATAAGGATAAAGTAATGAAGAAGCTATTAAAAAACCCAGAATTTCTAGTGGGTAGTATAATGATAATCATAACAATACTCATAGCAATATTTGCACCATATATCGCGAATTACAGCTATGATACGCTTACTGAAGACCTTTTGCATGCTCCATCAAGTGAGCACTACTTTGGTACAGATAACCTTGGCAGAGACATATTTAGCATGACTATATATGGGACGAGAGCTTCACTTTATGTGGGCATCACGGCGGCCATCATCTCAAGCATTTTAGGTGTGGCAATTGGAGCGCTTTCAGGCTACTACGGCGGTTTGTTTGACAAAATCGTAACTGAAATAATAAATATATTCCTAATGGTGCCGACATTTTTCTTAATCATACTATGTGTATCCTTCTATGGATCATCGATGAGAAATGTTGTTATAGTCATAGCGCTTACAAGCTGGATGGGTACTGCTAGAATGATGAGGGCGCAAACACTTAGTTTAAAGGAAAGGGACTTTGTTCTTTCTAGTAAATGTATGGGCGAAAGTGATATGAGCATCATTTTTAAACATATACTTCCTCATGGAATATATCCAATCGTAGTAAATGCAACACTTTCAGTCTCGTCAGCAATACTATATGAAGCGTCACTTTCATTTTTAGGCTTAGGCGATAGAAATATTGTTAGTTGGGGTCAGCTCATTTACAATGGTAGAAGCTACTTAACGAATGCCTGGTGGATAACTACATTTGCAGGGCTATTCTTAGTCTTTGTTGTACTAGGTTTTTCAATGATTGCAAACGGTTTTAATAAAGTCTTGGTTGATGGTGATTAATATGCTTATAGAACTGAAAAATTTTAATGTTTATTATAAATCAAATTCTGGCAGCGTACATGCTGTTAGAGACGTCAATCTTGATTTGCTTGAAAACACTTCATATGGCGTTGTTGGCGAATCAGGTTCGGGTAAGACTACCTTGTTTATGGCGCTATTAAGACTATTATCAAAAGATACAACTATTAATGGTGAAGTAATATATGAGGGCAGTGACTTGATGAAACTAAGTGAAGATGAGTTCAGAAAGTACAGATGGAAGGACTTTTCTGTTGTTTTTCAAGAAGCAATGAACTTTCTAAGCCCTGTTCATAAGATAGGTAAGCAGTTAGTTTCAATATACACAGCCAATGGACCTAGCAAGAACAAAAAAGAAGTAAAAGAAGAAATTTTAAAGGCCTTTCATAAGGTCAACTTAGTTGATACTGTATATAATATGTATCCACATGAGCTATCGGGTGGCATGATGCAAAGAGTTGCTATAGCCTCATCCATATTGCTTAATCCAAAACTATTAGTTATGGACGAAGCGACTACTGCCCTTGACATCATTACTGAAGGGCAGATACTTGATGAAATTAAGGAGCTTGAAGAGAGCATTAAGATGACTAGAGTCATGATTACGCACGACGTATCTGTAGTAAGCTCATCAACTGAGAGAGTCATAGTTATGTATGGCGGCTTAATACTCGAAGAAGGCAGGGTTGACGAGGTCTTTGTAGAGCCAAAGCACCCATATACCAAGCTTTTACTTGAGAGCTACCCAAAGATGAATGACAGAGAAAAGTATTTAAAGTCAATTAAGGGAAGCCTACCTGATTTAAAGGAAACTTATAAATCTTGTGTATTTTACAATAGATGTCCATACAGAATGCCTTATTGTAAGGATCACGAGCCGAAACTTATCAGCCATAGCGACAGAAAAGTTGCTTGTTTCTTAGAAGAAGGTGTTAAAGATGAGTAATGAAATATTGAAAGTTACAGATTTGAAGAAGCACTACAAGACTAAGGAAGGTACACTTAAAGCGCTTGATGGCGTGAGCTTAAATATAGATAAGGGATCCATAGTAGGGGTCATAGGGGAGTCAGGCTGCGGCAAATCAACGCTTGCAAAACTCCTTATAGGGCTGAATGAAGCAACAAGCGGAAGTATTATATACAATGGAAGAGAGCTTAAGGATATACTTAAAAAAGATAAGCTTAGCTTTAGACGAGACGTGCAAATGATCTTTCAAAATCCTTATGACGTCTTTGACAGTAAGATGACTATAGAAAAGATACTTCTTTCGCCGCTGAAAATTCATAATATAGGCTCTAGTCGTGAAGAAAGGCTAGCTCTTATAAAAGAAAGCCTATCTAAGGCAGGCTTTGAGAATATCGATGATTACTTATCTAGAAAGCCGGGCGAGCTGTCAGGTGGACAGCTTCAGAGGATATCCATAGTTAGGTCCATGCTACTTAACCCTCAGCTAATCATAGCTGACGAACCAGTAAGTATGCTTGACGTATCAATAAGAGCAGACATCATCAACATGCTTATAAGAATCAGAGATGAAAGAAATATATCCATGTTATATATCAGCCACGATATAACGACTACACAATTTTTAGTAAATACACTTATTGTTATGTATCTAGGCAAAATCGTTGAATATGGTCCAGTTGAGGCCGTGATTAATAAGGCGGCGCATCCATATACAAAGGCGCTTTTATCACACGTTTCATCGATCGACCCGAGAGAAAAACAAGATAAAATACATTTGAAAGGTGAAGTGCCTAAACCTATAGGCACGGGTCCTGGCTGCTACTTCGAAAAGAGATGCTATAGAACGCTTGATAAGTGCAAATGTTCATATCCAGAATTTATCGAAGTAGGTGACAATCACTATATAAGCTGTTTTAATCCAATAAGATAGCTATATATAAATAATAGTTTTAATAGGAGGAATTTATGAAATTCAAAAGACTGATGGCTTTAATGCTTTCATTAGTAATATTTGCTTCATTTGCTATAGGCTGCTCTAAACCGGCTGAAGAAGCACCAAAGACTAATGAAGAAAGCAAAACAGCTGAAGAAAATCAAGAAACAGAAGAAACAGAAAAGGCTGATGGTATCCAAGAAGGCGGTACTTTCATCATCGGTATGAGTAGAGAACCTGGTCAATACAATCCATGTGCTACAGCAGATGATGCTGCATACCAAATCATTCAAAACGTTTTCAACAAGCTTTTAAAGATCAATGGTAATGGAGAAATTATCCCTGACCTAGCTGAAAGCTATGAATACAAAGACGAAGGAAAGACTCTTATCTTCCACCTACATGAAAATGTTAAGTGGCATGACGGAGAAGATTTTTCTGCAGAAGACGTTAAGTGGACATTTGATAAGATTATTAGCGAAAAAGGTTTCGCATCAAGCTCATTATCTGATGTAGAAGCAGTTAATGTTATTGACAATAACACTGTAGAATTCAAACTTAAAGAAGCAAACTCAGGTTTACTTGGCTATATCGCTTGGGTTGGAACATATATCATGCCTAAGCACATATATGACGGAACAGACTGGTTAGAAAACCCAGCAAACCACGCACCTATAGGTACTGGTCCATTCAAGTTCGTAGAACAAAAAGAAGGCGAATCAGTAACTCTTGAAAAGAACCCAGACTTCTTTGGCAAGGGACCTTATGTAGACAAACTTATCTACAGAATTATTCCTGATGGAAACACTCAATACCAAGCTTGGTTGAATAATGAAATTGACCACACTATGGCAGGTGCACCAGCAGAAGACTTTGAAAAACTTTCTAAAGATGAAAACTTTAGACTTGTTCCAATGTCTTGGCCAAATAAATCATATATATGCTTCAACATGCTTAGCGGTAAATTTACAGAACCTAAGCTAAGAGAAGCAATGCTATATGCTATCGACAGAGAAGACATCTTCAAAAAAGTTTATAAAGAACAAGGATCTATATCAGAATACTTTATTGCACCTCAATATAAATGGGCACTTAATGAAGACGTAAAGAGCCCTCAAAGAGACATTGAAAAAGCTAAGAAGCTTATCGAAGAAGCTGGCTACACTATGGGTGAAGACGGATACTACTTCGAAACAACAATCGATACATTCCCAGGATGGGATGACTTCTGCGTAGTACTTGCTGACCAATTAAAAGAGGTTGGTATCAAGCTTACTCACAATGGTATGGACGACCCAACATATGATGAAAAAGTTCTAGAAAAGAAAGACTTTGAATTAACAGTACTAGGTGGATATCAAGGACCAGACATCGCTGCTATGGGATCAAGATTCCAAACAGGTGGACCAATGAACTATGGTAATTATTCAAGCGAAGAAATGGATACAGAACTTAACTTAGGTAACGTTGCTACTACACTTGAAGACAGAGCAGTTCACTACAAGAAAGTTCAAGAAATCTTAAGAGCTGACCTACCAGTTGTATTCTTCTGGGATAGAGGAACTCAATATCCAATCAAGAGCTACGTTAAAGGTTCACCAGCTGATGAAGCTAAAGATGAAGTGTCTGAAGCTGAATTCTCACAAGTTTGGATAGACGAAAGCTTAAGAAAATAATTTTCCAAATAAATTAGTTTAGGATTAAGCGTAAGAGGCAAATTGCTTTTTACGCTTTTTTCTTATCTATTGATAGTTTTTGGGTATATATAATTAGGTGATTATATGAAAAATATGAATGAAAATATCAATCTAGCTGATGAACTATACGATAAAATCGAGAATGAACTTGGTAAGCTTAAGAAAGTTAAGATACTTGTGCTAGGTAAGACTGGTGCGGGTAAGTCGACTCTGATCAACGCTTTGTTTCGTGAGGATATACTAAAGACTGGCGTTGGATATCCCATGACAAAAAATATCGTCAAGGTAGAGAAGGACGGCGTGCCTCTTACTTTATACGACACGCGTGGACTTGAACTAGATAACGACTCTCGGCTTGAAGTGTACAAGGAAGTAGCAAACTTTGTGAGTGATATGTATATAAAAGGTGACGACGAAAAACTCAATCTCATCTACTTTTGCATCAACGCCCAAGGACTTAGGATAGAGAAGGAAGAGGAAGAACTCATACGTACGCTTAGCAAAGAGAATAAAGTCATCATCGTCCTTACTAAATTCTTCTCGGAAGAAGCCAAAGTTTTCTACGACTTTATTAAAAATATGAATATGGGTGAGTTTGCCATAGCTCCAGTGCTTGCAAAGAACCTTAAGATTAACCGTGACAATATTATTTTAGCGCATGGACTTGAGGACCTTGTACAGATGAGTATGGACGCGCTTGAAGAAGAGTACCAAATATCTTTTAACAATGCCCAACATGCAGATTTAAAACTAAAAGCAGAAAAGGCACGCAGTTGGGCGAAGAAATACATTGCCTCAAGCTTTGGAGTTGGTTTCGTTCCAATACCATTCTCCGATGCATCAGTTCTGGTACCCATGGAGTTAACTATGCTTGCTCATATCACAGCCATATTTGGAGTGCCGGTGAACAAAAAGAGACTCGCTTCAATCATCGCAGGTCTCGGCGGAACCATGGGCGCGACCTATCTTGGACGCTTTATAGTAAGTAACGCATTAAAATTCTTTCCAGGCGCAGGAACCGTTGTCGCAGGCCTCATAAGCGGCACAACTGCTTCAGCCATCATGGCTTCTCTTGCCTTTGCCTACATCGAAGTACTGACAGTCCTTCTTAAAAAAGCAAAGTCGGGTGACGACATCGATGACAAAGAGCTAGAAGAGATGCTAAAGAAGCTTTATAAAGATAATTTAAAGAATCATAAGAAGCTTAAATAAATTAAGACCTTAAGAGTTAATTCTCCTAAGGTCTTTTACTTTGCTTATATTAAATATAAGACAATCGATGAGCATAATCATATGAGCTTGTTGGTGGTATTAAAGTTACACATGATGGACGTTTAACATTTGAGTTTGCAATTATTTAACTTCTCATATACATAAGCATACTTTATTTACTAAATTTTTTAATTATAAAAAAGAAACGAAACTTATTTAGCATAAGAAATATTTATTTGACGTATAAGCATATTTGATGTATAATAAATGCAATAACGTTAATAATTTAAGCAGCTAAATTATATAAAATGAAGGAGGTTATAGAGGGGGAGCATTTTAGCTGTAGATAGGGAGGTGAATATATGAAATATTTAGTTAGTCCAAACAATAGGTCTAATAATTTTGAGCCACTTAGAGATATATGCTTTAAAATTTGTAATGAAGATAACTGTACATAGTGTGATAGATGCACCAAGTGCGATAGATGCACTCAAAACTGCCTAACTGATTGTAGCTCTAATTGTGGCATTCGTGGATGCTATTGTTTAGTAAGCCATGATGTTATAAATTCAACAGGAAGCTTTATTTAGCTGTGTACTTAATAAGCTCTCCCCTCTAATTACATACAATGAAATTTTTTAAAAGATACTTTAATATAATATCATTTACCTTATTGATTTTTGTAGTTATTCTTTTTTTGCAAAATTTAAAGTATATACCAGATTTTGATCTAGATGACAAAAAAGATACATACCTAGGTAGATTTTTACTTAATTATAATATAGCTAAGGATATTGAGACTTTTAATACTGATCCAGTTAAGTATGAAAAGAAAATTTTAGACTATTTAGCTATAATACCAAAAAATTTACCTGAAGATAGTAGAGAAAATTATGCTAAAAGTATTAAATTAAAAATAGAATTAGCTAAAAAGGGAATGCAGCTAGCTAATGAAGATTTTAAGGGCAATTACTTTGAGATAATGAAGATTGATAACACTATAAGACTTATTGATTTAGTGCAATTTGCTAGGAATGATGAGGGTTACATCTCTCCTTTAGATGAATATGGCAGTGAACTTGAAGAAGTGTATGGACTAAGTAAGCTAGATTATGACTTTACAGCACCTGAGAATAAAGATGTGTTAATTAATCAGTTTGCTCGGGACATTGAATGCTATATTGATTATAACTATATTAGGGCAATGTTCGACGTATTGCATAAAGAAATTAAAGAAAAGTTGATTCTTTCAGAAATCCCAGGCAAAAACTTTGCTGGTTTTTATATGCTTTTTTCACAACAAGACCTTATAAGAAGAAATAATTTTCACTTAATATTTTTAGCTTTTGCTTTTATTATCACTGTTTTAAAAGATAAGAAATACAATGCTCCAAAGTTAAACTACACTATGGATACAAGTCTTTTTACAATGATTAATAAGTATATAAAGGAATTCTTATGCCTAGCTTTTATAACAGTTATATTGCCGGTAGGCTTATTATTAGCTGCAAGTTTAGGAGGTAAAGGATTTTCATTTAAGGCCCCTGTTTTAACAATACCAGAGGATTATGAACTAAGTGACACTAAATCTCTAGGAGCAAATGCACAGGAAGGATTTGAAAGGATTACAGGCTTTGACGTTATTGACTATTCAACCTTTTTTGCTGACGATACTACCTATGCAGCAGGAAGAAGTGATGTTTTAATTATGTCATATAAGCCTCAAATACAAGAGTATAAAACTATATTTATTAAAGCTGTTGTACTTGATTTGTTAAGAATCTTACTTGTAGCAGTAGCTGTTGCTTTTATTGCGTCTGTCTTTAATAAAAGGTGGGTGGTGTTGCTCCTTACTACTGCATTAGCGATACTATTTTTAAATGCATATAATTTAAATTCAATTTTCGATCCTTTTTCATGGCCAGTGTCAACGTCTATTGTGAAAGGAGTACGTGTATTAAAAGATGGACGCCTATCATTTAATAGAGCTATGACGATATTAGCTTCTTATACAGTAGTTATTTATCTTTTGAATTTATTAGTACTAAAGAAGAAAAAGGCACTTATATAGGAGGGTGACTTAATGAAAACAATAAAAAATAATCTTATGAGCTTTTTGAATACGAAGGAAATAAAGGAGGCTGTTTTAAATGAAAGCTTTGCAAATTAATGATATGCATAAGAGTTTTGGTAAAAAGGATGTTCTCAAAGGACTTACTTTTGATGTTGAACCAGGTGAGATTGTAGGTTTTTTAGGCAGGAACGGTTCAGGTAAGTCTACAACTATGAAATGCGTTTCTGGTCTTATAAAATTTAATTCTGGAGAGATAAGTGTATTTGATCATTCTATAGTAAAAAGCAGAGAAGAAGCCTTAAAGTGTATGGGAGTAAGTATTGAAGATCCAGCGCTTTATCCAAGTTTAAACGGTCATGATCACTTCAATATGGTCGCAAGATGGAGAGGTGTATCTAAGGATAGAATAAAGGAAATGGAAGAGTTTTCAGGACTTGAGGATAACCTTAAAAGAGCAACATCCAAGTACTCTATGGGTATGAAGATGCGTTTAATGCTAAGCTTAGTACTTTTATCAAAACCAAAGTTTATTATGCTTGACGAACCTATGAACGGCCTTGATCCTGATGGGGTTTTCGAATTGAGACAAGAGCTTAAGTCATTAAAAAATGAAGGATGTGCGATACTTTTTTCATCGCATAGATTATCTGAAGTTGAGAAAGTTTCAGATAGAGTTGTTATGATAGAAGATGGAAAAGTAGTTTATAATGGAAATTTAAGTGAAGAATTTAGAAACACAGGACTTGTCTATATAAATACAGCTGACAATGAAAAAGCTAAGGACGTTTTAGATGCCGCCAAAATTAGTACAAAGATATCTAAAGAAAAAGGTTTTGAAAATTATATTATTATTTCTGATTATAATGTAGCGATAGATAAGATACTTTCAATTTTGTACCAAGCAAATATAAGCATTAATGATATATATAAAGATCATCCTACACTTGAAAGTCTTTATAAGAGTTTGAGAAAAGAGGGATAAGATGAAAGGGCTTATCAAAAACGAAATTAAAACATTCTTTTCGGTAAAAAATATAATTATCATTATTATCTTTTTTCTTATAATGATACCGGATGTATTTAAGATGAAAGGCGATATCAATAATTATATAGACACTATGGCTGCACAAATAAATAGCAATCAGGAAATGTCTAAATATTATGTTAATAATCTTAATTATGAGATTGATGGGATAAATCTTCAGATGTATGCGAATGATGTTGTTGGTTTAGATGAAGATGACGAAGAACTTGAAGAAGAGAAAAAAGTTAAGCAAGCAGAAGTAAATCATTGGAAATTTTTCGATCAAAAATTAACTGCCTTCAATGCACTAACAAATTTTGATAAACCAGATATAGATAGGTACAATTCATTTCTTAAAGAAATAGATACTTATATATATGACGAGATATATAAGAAGGATTTTGTTTCTGCTTATGGAGAGAATATTTATTTTTACTCTAAAAATCAGTGGTATAAAAGGTATTTGACTGAACAGGTTCAATATGATGACGTTAGACTTAAAGATCCAAACTATCCTGATGCATATAATGCCTTGCAAGGAAAACTTAGCTTTAAACTTATATATTTTGCAATTTTGTTACTACTGCTAAACTTTGATATATGGTCAAACGATTATTCCTCAGGGGCAATAAAACTATATTTGACTTCGCCTTATAGCAGGAAAAAATTATTCTACACTAGATTTATAACAAGGCTAGTGCTTAACCTTTGTGTAATTTTATTGCCACTTTTATTTGTATTTTTATACACTGGGTTTAAATTTGGATTTTTACCACAAAGACAGGTTGTTGTTAACAATTTAGCACTAAATAATATTTTCAAAATGCCTATGACTAGTGACTTAAGCGAGATATATGCTTTGTCTACTCAAGGTAGAGTTGTTGGACTACAACTCTTAAATCTAATTTTATATACGGTGTTTATGTTCTCATTTTTGGGATTAATATCAATTCTTATGAAAGACAGTGCAGTATCTATATTTTTTGCAGTACTATTTGCATACGACGTACTTTTTGTTACTAATATAAATCCTTATAATATGCCAAATTACATTAAATCTCAAAATCTTATTGCAGGTACTGGTGATTATACATTTGTGTTTTATCAAATACTCATGGCAGTTTTAGCAGTAGCATTTATGCTAGGAGCAAAAACTGTTATGGAAAAAAGAGATATAGCTTAGATACAGAAGGTGCTTCCCCTTAGCACCTTCTATTACTATGTTTAATGGAAGTGAAAAAATGAAATTTTTAAGAAACAATTATATCATTGCTAAAAAAGCTTTTAAAAATTATAAAGTATATGCTGTATTATCTATCGTCATTGGATTATTAGGAGCTTTTTCTCCTATATTTTCAAATTATCTTATAAAAGATGCTTTGGATATAGGCTCATCAAGTTTTTCAATTCAGAAATTCTACAAAACTCTAATTTGTTTTCTTATATACACTTTAGCTGTTTCGATATTCTCAAATCACTTTTCAAGAGTATATACACCAGCGAAGTTAAATGATATAGCTAGAAATATAGATCTTAAGATATTTAAACACGCACTTAAGTTACCCGTTAAAAATTATGATGACCCAGGATTTTTAAATACATATAACTATATATTATCAAATGGAGTTTCTTCTGCATTTGATGCTTTTAACTCATTTGCATCTTTAATTACAGAAATTTTTTCTCTTTCCATACTATTTACTCTTATAATTAGTCTTGAATATAAGTTACTAATTATATGTTTTATATCATCAATAATAAACTTTATAATAAATCTTAAATTGTCTAAGATATCATATGATGAGCAGAAGGAGCTTGTTTATCCTGAGCGTAAATCGTCATATGTATCTAGAACTTTCTCACTGCGTTTTTATATGAAAGAGTTAAAGACAACTATGTTAGCTGTTCCTTTAATTAAATTATTCAAAAGTTCTGTGGACGAAAAGACAGAGATAAATGTAGACTACGGTAAAAAGTATGAGAGATTATTAAATTTACAAAGTTTGTTATCTAATCTAAGTTTAGCTTTAAGTTTTGTACTGCTTGTCAATATGTTTATTAATAAAAAGATATCGGCTGGCGAGTTTGCTTTTGCTTTTAACTCTTTTGGACAACTTAGCTCGTCTATAACATCTTTTTTAAGCATCTTTCCAGGGATGTATCGTAATTCATTTGTTGTTGAAGATATACTTAACTTTTTTTCAACGCCCGTATGTGATGAAGAAAGTGGCATGGAGCTTAATGAAGTAGACAGCGTTGAGTTAAAAAATGCATCATTTTCTTATGATGGCACTCATGAGAATTTAAAATGCATTAATCTAAAGATTAATAAGGGAGAGAAAGTTGCTTTTGTAGGATTGAATGGAGCGGGCAAATCTACTTTAGCTTCAATTATTACTGGACTTTATAAAGTAGACTCTGGTGATTATTTAATTAACGGATCTGACGCTTATGCTTATAAACAAAAAGACTTGTATAAAAAATTTGGTATAATGCTTCAAGACTTCAATATTTATTCACTAACTGCAATTGAAAATATATTTATGGATTCATCGGAAAATATAAGCACAATTGAAAAAGAACAAGCTTTTGAATTAATTCAACGACTTGCCTTAGATAATAAATTTGAAGATGTTAATAAACTGTGTGAAACTTACCTTACGAGTGAACTTGAAGATGGAGGTTTAAATCTTTCTGGAGGGGAAGAGCAAAAGTTAGCTTTATCAAGAATCTTAATAAAGCCCTATGACGTATTGATTTTTGATGAGCCAAGCTCAAGGCTTGATGCATATAGCGAGAAGGGTATATTTGATTCAATACTTGAAGCCTATAAAGAAAAAACTGTTATATTTATATCGCATCGTTTAAGAAACATTAAAAATGTTGATAAGATATACTATATAGAAGACGGAAAGATTATAGAGTCTGGTAATCATATTGATCTTATGAATAAAAAAGGTGCATACTATGAACTTTATAAAGTAAGCTCACAAAGTGAGCAGTGATGACATCGATTATAAAGAGTTAGAAGAGATGCTAAAGAAGCTGTATAAAGAAAATTTAAAGAATCATAAGAAGCTTAAGTAAAGAAGACCTTAAGAGTTAATTCTCCTAAGGTCTTTTACTTTGCTTATATTAAACTATTATCTATATATAAACCAAACGAGGATGTAGCCGACTAAGACTGCAGTCAAAGTGAACGGCACGCTCATCTTCATAAAGTCTTTGTTCTCAACAGTGTAGGCCGCTTCCTTAAGTATGCCAAGTGAAGCGATGTTTGCTGAGGCACCTATTGGAGTGATGTTTCCACCAAGTGTTGCGCCGCTAAGTAGTCCAAAGTAAAATACCGTCATGTCGAATGGCACATGCGTTGAAATTACTGAAAGAACTGGCAGCATAGTCGCAACATAAGGGATGTTGTCAACGAAGGCACTGATCAAGACGCTGCCCCAAACAAGTGCTGTATATAATAAGAACGGCTTATCTGCTAGCTTAATGAATAGCTTTGCGATTTCATCGATAACACCAGCATTTTCAATACCGGATATAATTATGAATAGCCCTGCAAGTAAGCCAAGTGTGTTGAAGTCAATTTCGCTTGCAACTGTTTTGATTATGGATGAGTCTTTATGTCTTATCAAGTGATAGATTACACCGAAGATAGCTACACATACGCAGATAAGTCCGTTTAGTATATCTATCTTTTGATCTTGCGGAATAAATGATGCAAAGATTAATAGCACTATCATAAGTATAACTAAGTAAGTTGGCATCATGTCCTTAACCTTTGTTACTTCAATCGCATCGACTTTACCTCTCATATCTTTTGTTTGAAAGTAAATAATAGCGGAAGCGATTAGTGCTGAGATTTGAACTATCCAGAACATACCCATGTGTCCATTATATACGAAGAAGTCGAAGAAAGTCATGTTTAGCGCACTTCCTAGAAGTATCGAAGATGTATCGCCTACCAAAGTTGCCGCACCTTGTAAATTCGACGATATCGATATAGCTATAATCATTTTGACAGGTGATATATTAAGCTTCTTTGCTAAGCTCATGGCAACGGGTGCTATCATTAAAACGGTAGCAACGTTATCGATAAAGGCTGAGACGAAGCCTGCAAACATTGATAAGAAAAGTATGATGAGTCTTATGTCCTTAACCTTGTTTATAATAAGATCAGCAAGCCTAGTTGGCATCAAGCTTTCTGAGAAAAGTGAGACAAGCATCATCGTTCCACCTATCATCAAAAGTACGTTAAAGTCTATAGCGCCCCAAACTGTATTTAAAGGAACTATGTTTAAAATTATAAAAACAAGCGCACTTATGCCTACAACTAGTGGTCTATGATTAACGAATTTAATCATAAATATGTAAGTTATAACGAAAAGTGCAGCTGCGAGTATGAGTTGGTCCATGTAATCCTCCTTTGTAAATATCTATCACTAACTATATAATTATATATATAATAAGAAAAAATGTCAAGATGAGAGAAGCAAAATATTGATTTTTTCGTGGATTTGCTGTATTATGTTTATAGGTGAAATTATGTTAGAAGAATTAAATTACGAAGATATCGAAAATTTAGACAATATCGTCTTGGTCGATGTCAGAAGCGAGGACGAGTACAAAAATGCTCACATACCAGGTGCCATCAGCATTCCAATCCTTAATGATGATGAAAGGCGCGAAGTAGGCACCTTGTATGACAGAGTATCATACGATTTAGCTAAGATAAAGGCGGTTGAGTACGCGTCGAAGAAACTTCCTGAGCTTTATAAAAAATATTTGGAGCTAGAAAAGACTTGTGATGAGATCGTAATCTATTGTGACAGAGGGGGCTATAGATCGACCGTGCTTGAGAGGACTTTTCGTGCGCTTGGCATGCACATCTCAAAGCTAAGTGGCGGCTACAAGGCATATAGGCGCTATGTGATGGAAAAGCTCGATGAATACTTTGAGAGGATCAAGGTCCTTACTTTTTATGGCCTAACTGGCACTCACAAGACTTATATAATAAGAAGACTTGAGGAAGATGGCATAAAGGTTTTAGATTTAGAGAAGTACGCGAATCACAGAGGTTCCATCTTTGGATCAGTCGGCCTAAAGGAAAAAGTTTCGCAAAAGATGTTTGACTCATACATCTATGAAGCAATAAAGGATGATCCAGATGCGATTTACATTACAGAGGGCGAATCGAGAAGGATAGGTGACATCGTTCTTCATGAAAAACTATATAAAAAGATGCTTGACTCAGACAAAATACTTATAGAAGCGTCTTTAGATGAGAGAGCTAAAAACATTTGCGAGGACTATTTGCCAAGTGAAAATAAAGAGGAAATCATAAAGACTTTCGAAGAGTTCAAAAAGTTCATTAGCAAGGAAAGATATGAGAAGTACACAACCATGCTTATGGATGGGGAATACCTTGATCTCATCAAGGACATGATGAAGAGCTACTACGATCCTAAGTATTCATTTAAGAAATATGATTACATCAAGGTATTTACAGACGCGAGCTACGACGATATTAAAGAATTTGTAAAAAAGTACTTGACAGATTAATCTAGTTATGCTAAACTATAGACGTAGTATTAAATACTAAGTGGAGGCAGTATGAGAGATAATATATTGACTGGCCTTAAAGAGCTAAAGCTTCCTAGGTACAAGGACTTACCCGACTTTGGCATTTATTCAGAGCAGCTAGTCGAGATAGTTAACAAGGCACTGGAAGCGATGTTTGATAAGGACAATAAATTAACGAAGTCCATGGTCAACAACTACGTCAAGCACAAAATTATGCCGAGCCCAATCAAGAAGCGCTACTTTCGTAATCACATCGTTTACTGCATAGTGATCACGGTTTTTAAGAACAATCTAAGTATAGCCGAGATTGATGGTGGCATACTGCATGAGCTTAAGAAGAGCTCCATCGAAGAGTCATATAATTACTTTTGCGACAAGATCGAGAGCGTTATGAGACTAATCATAGATATCTTGGACAAACAAGATGATCCCGATACGAAGATGACGGCAACTATTGACGTGGACCTAGACAAGAGAAATGGCTTGACGCTTGCCATAGTGAGTGTTTGCACGAAAGTTATTACGCAAAAACTATTAGAATACGAGCTATTAAACGCTAAGGAGGACATATGAGTAAAGTAGGAATAATTATAGACACAGCCTGCGATCTACCTAAAGAAGCATATGAAGAATTAAATGTAGCGATGCTACCTTTGTGGGTACACTTCTCAGATAAATCGTATAGAGACCAAGTTGACATAGAAAAGGACGAGTTCTACAGACTTCTTGACAAGGAGTTTCCTAAGACAAGTACACCATCACCAATAGAGATAAAGGAAATAGTAGACAAAGAGTTTGCATTTGGCGCTGATGAAGTCATAATCATCACGCTATCGTCAAGGCTTAGCGGGGCGAATAACTTAGCAAATTTAGTGGCAATGGACTACGACGGCAAAGTAAAAGTTTTTGATACAAAGAATATTGCCATCGGCTCAGGTTTTTACGCTTATAGAGCAGCTGAGCTAAGGGATCAAGGCCATAATGCAGATGAAATTATTAAGATTATGGAAGATGATAGAGCCAAGATGAAGTCAAGGACATACTTTGTTATTCCAGAACTTACAAACCTTATCAATGGCGGAAGGATAGGCAAGGTTAAAGGCGTTATCGGACAGCTATTGCATATCAAACCTATCATAACATGTGATGCAGATGGCGTTTACTACGATACTGACAAGGTTAGAGGCTTTGCAAAGGCACAAAGAAGACTAGTAGACAAAATAAAAGATGAGTTAAAAGACACAAAGGACTACTACTTATCAATCTGTCACGGAGCAAACCCAGAAGCACTCGAAGCTGTTAAAGATGCACTTAAAGATGAAGTGGCAAGAGCCAAGATATATGTTGAAGAACAAATCGCACCGACACTAGCAGTTCACACAGGCAGAGGCCTTGTCGGCGTTGCATATTATAAATTATAAGATGATAAGCTTAGGAGATAAGTCTCTTAAGCTTTTTTTGTTACTATTTTGTAAGATTTAAGTACTTGTATATCATTTTTAATAGTTATATAATATAGTTAACGATATATCAGACGAAAGCACAAGGAAGGTGGTTTTATGAAAACTATAAACAAAAATATGTTTTTTGTTTTATGTCTACTAGTATCAAGCTTATTATTTGTCAGCGCGTGCGCAAGTAATATCGCTTCAAAATTTCCAAAAGACGAAGACGGCTATCCAGAGCAAAACTACGCAATGATAGATGGCGAAGTTTATGAGGTAGAAAAGAAAGAAGATATGTATGGAAAAGAGGAAAGCGATACTCCAGATGAAAAGGCCATAGACATAGACACAAATAAAGATGAAGTAGAAGTAGTCTTGCCAGCAGGAAATTGCTTTGACGAGTGGGTTATATCACCAAAGAATGATGTGACTGAGAAAACGTTAGTGGAATTTAAAGTCAAGGGCGAATTAAAAGAAGGAGGCCCATCGACTTGTGTAGACGTATATAAAGTTAAACTTAATGGCGATGAGACTATAGAGTTTAAGAGAGTAAACGTTATGAACGAAGATGAGTATGAGGCTAAAAAAGCTTACACTATATTGAGAATCATCAAGATAAAGAAAGAAAAGTAAATAGATGATATATAAGGGCTTAGTGATTAAGTCCTTATATTTTTGCATAAATATATTAGCAGACTAAAATAATTCTTGACAAATAATAAAAAAGTATATATAATAAAGATACACCATATTCAATAGTGAATATGAGTTTGAAAAAAGTAGTAAAAATGTATTAACTATTTTAAGTAGAAGGTAGTATTATGAAAAAGAAAGTATTTATATTTGCCTTGCTTTTATTATCGATATTAAGTTTAATTTCTTGTAATCGTAAAGAAAAAAGCATGGAAACAAATAATAGAGATTATTATTTATATAAGAATGATAAATACGGATTTACTCTTGAAATACCTGAGTGGAACTATAACATTCAATTATTTAACGTTAACGATGATTCTGGTGCAGAAGAATATGGTTACGAGAAGCAATATGATAATGCAACGACTATAAATTTTATGATATTAAGGAGAGAAAAAGATTTAGACATAAGCTTTTATACTGCCTTTGAACTTATTGTATCAGAAAAAAGTAATTTGGATTCTAATCTTATAAAATTAGGGGAGAAAGACGGAAAAACATATTACTACAAAGAGCTTAAAGAAGATGATGTCATGAAAGAGATAAAAGATAGAAAAGACAGTGACGATAAATATATTGCTAGAATTAAGAATTTAATTAAAGAGCTAGATCCTATGCACAAAGAAATTATGAATTCATTTAAATTTATTGATGCATAATATTTTGTGTTGTAGATATAAAATTTAAATAAATTGGAGTGATAACTATGAAAGCTAAAAAGTTTTTTATATTTTTAATGCTAGCAATATTAGTACTCTGCTTTTCTATAGCTTGTAATATAGAAATTGGAAAAGAACAAAAATCTAATATTCGTGAACATAATGATGCTAATGAAAAGTATTTATACAAAAACGATGATTATGGATTTACTCTTGAAATACCTGAGTGGAAGTACGATGTTACGCTGATAGATGTCGTAGATGACTCAAAAGGCGAGACTGCAGATAGCAATAAAGATACTAAGACTATAAGTTTTATTATTGAAAAGAGAGATAGAGAGTCTTTAATTAGATCATATTGCCCAGTATTTGAGATAGTTGTTTCAAAGAAAAGCGACTTGGGTGGCAATTTAGAAAAGCTTATAAGTAAAGGAGATAAAACTTTTTATTACCACATAAATAAAGATAATGGAGATGATGGTGCCGTAGAAGAAATGATTGAAGAATTAAAACCTATGCATAAAGAAATAAAAGATTCGTTTAGAATTGATGATTAATTGTAAAGCAGTAAAATTTTAAATGAATTAGTGCTTGATATGTGCAATTTAATGCTTATGTGGCTAAGATTGCACATATCAAACTAAGTTTATAGAAGCTAAAATGATTGGTAGCATTTTATACAATACAGAAAGGAGGTACATATGAATTTATCAGATAGTGAGTTAATAGTTTTAGAGGAATTATGGAAAGGAGATTGTTTAGATGAAAACGGAGAGATAACTGCTTTAGAATTATCGAAAATACTTAATAAAAAATATAATTTTTCTAAAAGTTCAAGCTACACATTTATAAACAGATTAGTAGAAAAAAAAGCAGTTAGCAGAAGATATCCAAATTATAAAATTAAACCTGTGATTAAAAGAGAGGATCTTGGAAATAATCAAATACAGAAAATTGTAGATACAGTTTATAAAGGATCATTTGTAAAATTATTTTCAGCATTTGTAAATAATAAGAAAATTACTAATGCTGAGCTAAAAGAAATGAAAGATATTATTTCTTCAATTGAGATTAAGGATGAGTAAGCTGTGTTTGAAATAATTAAAGTAAATGCTGTTAACAAATTGATAAAAAGTGTATTACTAATTGTGGCAATACTATTATTGAGAAAATCATTTAATAGAAATAGTATAAAATATGCCAATAAAATTATGTGGTCATTACTTTTTGTGTATCTAATAAATCCTTTTGGCTTGCAAATAAATATAGAAAACGCTAGCTATGGACCCATATTAGATGCGTGCTTTTCATTTATCAAGCAATTAAATGAGTATACAGAGTTATTACTTATAAAATTCTCAAATGTTTTATATTTAAAAAAACGATTGATAGCAGCAATATTGTTTTTAATATATCTAATATTTACAGCTATAGAAACTAATAAAGCTTTGAGAAGTGCTAATAAAGTCAATAATCTTGACATTAATGAGTATATAAGTTCATTTAATCTAAAAAGAAGAGTAGACGTTTTAATTAATGATAAGCTCGAAACACCAGTAAGCTATGGATTTTTCAAGCCAAAGATTATTTTGCAAACATACATTTTAAAAGACGATATTATGTTAAAAAATGTAATTTATCATGAAATGATGCATATAAAAAAATGCGATATATTGCTAAACTATTTTAAATATATGCTAGCATGTTTTTATTGGTACAATTTATTTGTGCTTTTAGCTCTAAAATATATAGATGAAGATCTAGAAATACTTTGTGATAAATTAGTTATAAATAAAATGGGCGGATCAAATTTAGTAAAAAGAGATTATTTAGAAACGATGTTTAAATTGTCTACCGTAGAAAATAAAAATGTAAATAAATTCGTGTCAGAATTAAATCCAACATTAGAAAGGATGAGGATTATGAGTTCATATAGAATTACAAAACTTGGTGTACTTTCACTAGCACTTGTTTTTATCTTAAGTTTAAATTCATTTGCTTATTTTAACGTCGAACCGGATGATAAAGTGGTATCAAGCGTAAAAGCTTTGGACGAAGGAAGTAAGCTACTTAGTGACAGAGTAGAGGTGATAGATAAAGATGAATATGAAGAAATTAATAAAATGTCAGATAATTTAATAGCATTAAGAAAAATTGATATAAAAGATTATGACATTTTAGATGGACTTGAAAGTAGAACATATAAATTTAATATGTTTTCATCTGATACAACATATCATAATGGCTTTACAATTAAATTGAGCGAGATGTCTTGCAGCTCTGGATTGAATTATGAGATAATGATACAGGAAAACGAAAGGGTTATTTATGATGAGACATTTGATAAGGAAACAATATTAAAAGTTAAGGCCAACCAAGATAATGAATATAAGGTAGTAATTATGAATAAACAAGGAAAAAAATTAAAATATAATATTCAGATTAATAGTTATGTTAGATAGATATTGAGGTGTAGTATGAGAAAGTATAATCAGCAGAGGTATAAAAATGGAGACAGGAAGGCACCATTAGGTGCCAGCAATTAGAGAAATTTTAAATATGTTAAGGAGGAAATGTTATGAAAAGAAGAATAATTATAAGTATATTAGTTTTATTAATGTTATTTGTTACTCCTGTAACAAATACACAAGCTTTGACAATGGAAGAAAGTAAAATAGATAAAATAAATAGAACTCATCCATTAGACAGTGGAAAAGAGATATTATATTATTTACTTTACACTGAAAATGATGATAAACTGATAAATGATGTTAGAAATATGAAATCAGATTTAAAACTATCTGAAGAACAATTTATTGCGCTAAAAGAAATAGGTTTAAATGAACATTTAAAAGATAATGAATTAAATGAAAATAGTAAAATTGATACTTATAAAAATAATATAGAGTCAGTTAAGCTATACAATAATAATATATATAAATTAACGGATCAAAGAAATCAAGAATTGATTAGAGTTTTTAAATCTACAGAAGAATTAGAAAAGTTCAGAGATTGGATTTACAACTGGTGGATTAAAGAATGTGATTATCGTATGAATAGAAATTCTCTTAGAGCTGATATTGATAGAGTTTCTAATATTTGGGCTACTCAATATTATCCTAATAAGAGCGGATCAATTGAAGCATCATTACCAGATAAGAAACTTAAATTTGCAAATTTAGGATGGCCAAATGGTTATTCAAATCCACCATATACTGTTAATGTATATAATCCTAAAAATAGTAAATCGGTGAAAAATGTAGAAATATTAGACGTTGGACCATGGAATGAGGATGATAATTACTGGGATACAGATAGAAGGATGTTCTCTGGATTAGGTTTAGGAGTTCCTGAAGCTCAAGCAGCTTATTTTGATAGATATAACAATGGTAAAGATCAATTTGGAAGAGTTGTTTCAAATCCAGCAGGAATTGATTTATCTATTGAATTAGCAAGAGATTTAGGCTTTGGTAAAAATGTAAGCGGTTATATTGACGTTAGATATGAATACTTGCCTTAAAAAAATAATATATGCCATATTAATTATAGTAATAATTTTTGCGGCATATAAATTGATTAACAATAAAAATACAAATAATGAAGAAGTTTTATATCCAGCTATTAACGATGAACTAATTAGTGAATTGGAAGAAGGAAAGAAAACATATCTATTTGACAGTGAAGGCGTTCTTAATGAATATCTAGCTAAAACATATCCAGATAGCAAATTTGAGGTAAAAGATAAAAAAGACAGTGGCAATACCATTATCTATAATATAAGCTTAGCTGATAAGGATAAAGATCTTGAATTAAGTTTGAAGCAAAAGGAAATTGAACTTAATAAAGAAAAGTTAAATATATGGGTTGTTACAGACGGTAAAGAAATAACAAATAAGTAAATAGATGATATAAGGGCTTAGTGATTAAGTCCTTATATTTTTGCAAAAATATTTCCATAATGATTGAAAAATGTTTTTCTAAGTGATATAATTAGAATGTAATTTTTAAGGAGGATGACGACATGGAAAAGTTAGAACAAGTATATGAAGGCAAGGCAAAGAAGGTCTTCAAGACTGATGACCCTAAGAAATTTATCTTGTCTTACAAGGATGATGCTACTGCATTTAACGGCAAGAAGAAAGGCACTATAGTTGGCAAAGGTGTTGTCAACAACAAAATGAGTAACTTCTTCTTCCAAAAGCTTGAAAAAGAAGGCATTCCAACTATATATCTAGAAGAATTAAACGACAGAGAAACTTTAGTTAAGGCTGTTGAGATAGTTCCACTAGAAGTTATAGTTAGAAACGTAACTGCAGGCAGCTTCTCTAAGAGGATGGGTGTTGAAGAAGGTAAGGAATTACTTCACCCAATAGTTGAGTTCTCATACAAGTCAGATCCACTTGATGACCCATTCATTAACGATGATTATGCTACAGCGCTTGGTCTTGCTACTAAAGAAGAAGTAGAAACTATAAAGGACTACGCAAGAAAGGTAAATGACTACCTTTGCAAGCACTTTAAATCTGTTGGCATAAGACTTGTTGACTTCAAGCTTGAATTTGGTAGATATGACGGCAAGATCATCTTAGCTGACGAAATCAGTCCAGATACTATGAGACTTTGGGACTACGAAACTAACGAAAAGCTTGATAAAGACAGGTTCAGACGTGACCTTGGTAATGTTGAAGATGCATACCACGAAGTCATGAGAAGACTTGGACTAGAATAATGTTTGATAAAATACATGAGGAGTGCGGCGTTTTCGGAGCTTATTCACTTAAACACGAAGACGTCTCAACTCTGATTTACTACGGACTATTTGCTTTGCAGCACAGGGGCCAAGAGTCTTGCGGTATTGCTGTAACAGATACACACATGAGCCAAAACATCCAGGTTTATAAAAATATGGGTCTAGTTAATGATGTTTTTAATAAAGATAATTTAGCTAAACTTAATGGTAATCTTGGTGTTGGACACGTTAGATACTCAACTTCAGGCAATTCTACTGTTTCTAACGCTCAACCACTAGTTATAAATTACTGGAAAGGCACTCTAGCCATCGCTCACAACGGCAATATTGTCAATCAAAAGGCGCTTAAGGAAGAACTTTCACAAACAGGAGCCATTTTCCAAACTACTTCTGATTCTGAAATCATTCCTTATCTTATAGCAAGAGCTAGACTTGAGTCAAAATCAGTTGAAGAAGCAGTTGTTAAGGCTATGCCAAAGATAGTTGGTGCTTATTCACTAGCTATAGCAAGTCCTAAAAAGTTAATAGCAGCGAGAGATCCTAACGGTTTCCATCCGCTTTGTATAGGTCAAAAAGGAGATACATACTTTGTATCGAGCGAATCATGTGCACTTGATGCAGTTGGAGCAAAGTTTATAAGAGATGTTGAACCGGGTGAAGTCGTTATAGTTACTGAAGAAGGAGTTAAATCCGTATATAAATATGAAGCGAAAAAATCCACTTGCATATTTGAATACATTTACTTCGCAAGACCTGACTCAGCCATTGACGGCATCAGTGTTTACGAAGCAAGACTAAATGCGGGTAGGATGCTTCACAAAAGATATCCAGTCGATGCAGACGTAGTCGTTGGCGTTCCAGACTCAGGTACACCAGCAGCATACGGCTATGCACAAGCAGCTAATATACCATTCTCCATAGCTTTCATCAAGAATAATTATGTTGGTAGAACATTTATCAAGCCTAGTCAAGATCAAAGATCACAAGGCGTTTCTATCAAGCTAAATATTCTTAAAGATGAGGTTAAAGATAAAAAGATAGTTTTGGTCGATGACTCCATCGTTAGAGGAACGACTATGAAAAATATTGTAAAGCAGCTTAAGGAGCTTGGTGCAAAGGAAGTTCATGTCAGAATATCCTCGCCACCATTCTTATATCCATGCTTCTACGGTACTGACGTGCCGACAAATAAGGAGCTAATCGCGTTTAAGTACACTCAAGATGAAATCAGGGACTACATTGGCTGTGATTCGCTTGGTTACTTAAAGGTAGAGGACCTTAAGGAGCTTGTTGAAGGACGCTGTGACTATTGCAACGCCTGCTTTACTGGTAATTATCCAACAGAGGTGGAAGATGGACAAATATAATAAATATATATCGCCGTTCTCAGAAAGATACTCTTCTAAAGAGATGCAGTATATATTTTCAGAAGAATATAAATTTAAAACTTGGAGAAAGATGTGGATAGCCCTTGCAGAAGCTGAAAAAGAGATGGGTCTAGACATATCAGATGAAGCAATAGAAGAGATGAAGGCAAATAAGGACAATCTTAACATCGAAGTCGCAAAAGAGAGGGAAAAGCTTGTGCGTCACGATGTTATGAGCCATGTCTACGCTTATGGTCTTCAAGCGCCAAAGGCAAAGGCAATCATACACTTAGGAGCAACTAGCTGCTACGTTGGTGACAACACTGACCTTATTACTATGAACGAAGCTCTTAAGCTTATCAGAAAAAAAGTTTTAACTGTTATGAAAAACCTTAGGGACTTTGCCATGAAGTACAAGGACCTTGACACACTTGGCTACACTCACTACCAAGCAGCTCAACCAACTACTGTTGGCAAGAGAGCCTCGCTATGGCTTCAAGACCTATACATGGACCTAGAAGAGCTAGATAAATTATTAGCAGATTACAAATTACTTGGCTCAAAGGGAACTACAGGCACACAAGCCTCCTTCATGGAACTTTTTGATAATGACGAAGAAAAAGTAAAGAAAGTTGATGAACTTATAGTGAAAAAACTTGGTTTCGACAAAGTTTTGACTATAAGCGGACAAACATATACAAGGAAAATAGATGCCAAGATACTTAATGTGCTTAGTCTAATAGCTCAAAGTGCATACAAGTTCTCAGGCGACTTAAGACTATTAGCAAATTTAAAAGAAATAGAAGAGCCACTAGAAAAGAATCAAATCGGTTCATCTGCCATGCCATATAAGAGAAATCCTATGCGTGCAGAAAGAATCGCATCCATTTCACGCTACATCATAGTAAACTCACTTAATCCGCAAATAACAGCCGCAACACAATGGTTTGAAAGAACACTTGATGACTCGGCTAATAAGAGGATAGCTGTGAGTGAGGCCTTCCTAGCACTTGATGGTGTGCTCGATATCTACATCAACGTTAGTGACGGACTTATAGTTTATGAAAATGTTATCAAAAAGCACTTAAACGAAGAGCTTCCATTTATGATAACAGAAAATATATTGATGGAATGCGTTAAACGTGGCGGTGACAGACAAGCCCTTCATGACAAGATCAGAGTTCATTCAAGAGAAGCACAAAAGAGGATCAAGGAAGAGGGCAAGGACAATAATTTATTAAAGCTAATTGCTGATGACAAAGACTTTAACTTGACTATGGACGACATAGAAGAGATAAAGGCTGCATCAAAGATTAGCGGTAGAGCATCTTCACAAGTTGAAGAATTCGTAAGTGAAACTATTGACCCGATACTTGAAAAGAATAAGGACAGCATCGGTATCATAGTTGAACTCAATGTTTAGGAGGTATATATGATTACAGCTATAGTAGGAGCTAACTGGGGCGACGAAGGCAAGGGTAAAGTAACTGATATGCTAGCATGTGATGCAGATTATGTAGTTAGATTTCAAGGTGGAGCCAACGCTGGCCACACTATTATCAATAATTATGGTAGATTTGCACTTCATCTATTGCCATCAGGAGTATTTAATGAAAACACTGTCAATATACTTGCCAATGGCGTTGCACTAAACATACCATTCTTCATTAACGAGCTTAAATCAATAGTAGATGCAGGTGTTAAAGAGCCAAAAGTTTATGTATCCGACAGAGCACAAATAGTTATGCCATATCATATAGATTTTGATAAGTACGAAGAAGAAAGACTTAGCAAGGCATCCTTTGGCTCGACTAAATCAGGTATTGCATATATATTCGCAGATAAATATCAAAAGATAGGCTTTGAAGTGAATGAGCTTTATGACGAAGAATATCTTTCTGAAAAACTTGATTTGATACTACCAATTAAAAACGCTATACTTAAGGAGCTTTATCATAAAGAGCCGCTTAAGAAGGAAGATGTTTTAAAGACACTTCTTGAATATGGCGAAATGATTAATCCATATGTTAAGAACACATCCAAAATGCTTAGAAAAGCTATCAAAGATGGCAAGAAGATCTTATTTGAAGGCCAACTTGGTACACTAAAGGACACTGATCACGGCATTTATCCAATGGTAACAAGCTCATCAACACTTGCTGGATACGCATCTATAGGAGCAGGAGTGCCACCGTATGAAATCAAAAATATCATTGCAGTAACAAAGGCATATTCATCAGCAGTAGGTGCAGGCGAGTTCGTAAGCGAAATCTTTGATGAAGAGGCAAATGAGTTAAGGACTCATGGCGGAGACAAAGGTGAGTTCGGTGCAACAACAGGTAGACCAAGAAGAGTTGGTTGGTTCGACGTAGTCGCAACAAAGTACGGCATCGAAATGCAAGGCGCAACAGATATCGCCTTCATGGTTATAGACGCACTTAGCTACCTAGATGAAATACCAGTTTGTGTTAGCTACGACATAGACGGCGAGATAACAGATGAATTCCCTAATACATCCAAGCTTAAAAAAGCAAAACCAGTTCTAGAAAGACTTAAGGGCTGGAAATGCGACATAAGAGGCATAACAAAGTACGAAGAGCTTCCAAAAGAAGCAAGGGACTACATCGAGTTCATCGAAGAAAAACTTGGCAAAAAATTTAAATACATTTCTACAGGACCAAAGAGAGAAGAAATGATAATAAGATAAAGATTAACTACGCTTGTGTATATGAGCGTAGTTTTTTTGTAAAAAAATTGTGTTTGTGATATAATAATTATGTTAAACTACAAGGGAGGACTTAATATGGAATTAAAAAAATCGAAAAAAGAAATGTTAAAGCTTGTTAATATACCTAGCTTTATTTTGCTACTTGCACTTTGCTTATTATCAGCAATATTATTTGTCATAGCACCAATCACTTTAAACACGGTTATTGAAAATGTTGGTAGGATTGGTATTTATGATATACTTAAAGTTATATCAATACTAGCACTTGGATACATAGTTGATTTTATCTCTGTTTTTACAAAGAATCAGCTGATACAAGATTATCATACAAAAGGCGCTGGCCTCATTTATAGCGACATATTTAAATTAGACTACGATAAATACATAAACGAGGGGCCAACAGCCCTTCGCGAACTTGCTTATAACGCAGTTGAAGCATATGCTAGTTTTTATTTTGACGTCATACCAAGTCTTCTTGTCAATGTTGTAACCATAGTTGTAACGATAGCAGTTGCTTGGTCATTTAATTATATTGCAGCTCTTTTTATGCTTGCAATTATCCCAATTCATTACTTTGGCTTTAAAGCACTTAATAAAAAACTATCTAAATTATCAATAAATTTACAAAGCACAAGTAGTGAATCATTCAAAAATATTAATTCGCTTATTTCACAAGTTGATTTTATTAAGCAAAATGCAGAGAATGAAAATCTATTGCCATCGATAGAAGACAATATTCACAAATCAGAGGGGGTTAGAAAGAAAGTTAACTACGTCGCTAATGGCGTGTCTGGCTTACTTATTGGTTTAAACCAAATTATACAAAGTTTGGTAATCATATTTTTAGCTGCTCTTGCACTTAAGGATAAGAACAATTTTGGTTCAGTAATATTCGTTATGCTAGTATTTCCTTACTTTTCTAATGCTATTAGAGGCTTATCATTTACAAATTTAGGCTTTGCTGATGTAAAAGCTGCTGATAATTTTTTGAAAACACTTATAGATTTCAGAGCAAAAGATGGTACAAAGCCTATGCTAGAGAAAATTGAAAGCATCAAATTTGATATTGACAAGGTAAATATACTTGATAAAAATCTGCTTAATAATGTAAAGATGGAGTTTAAAAAAGGCGATATTGTTGGTGTTATGGGCGAGAGTGGTACTGGCAAGAGCACTCTTTTAAAACTTATACCAAAGTTCAGAGAAACAGAAGGTATATATATAAATGATATTCCTATAAGTGAGATAAAAAATAAAGATTACTTAAGAAAAGTTTCTTATTACTCACAAAATACGCCAATTATTACAGATACTTTATATAATAATTTAAATTTTGGACGCAAAAAAGTTTCTAAAGCAATATATGAGGCAATGCCGTTCTTAGCTAAGTTTACAAATCTAGATGAAATGATAGTTGAGAATGGAGCAAATTTATCAGGTGGAGACAAACAAAGGATAGCACTTTCTAGATATTTTACAGAAGACGCTGACATAGTTATACTTGATGAGCCTACATCTTCATTAGATAAAGAAACTGAAGAAGAGCTTATGAAAGAAATACTAAAAGATACTAAGGATAAGATTGTCTTTATAATTAGTCATAACAAAGAAATTATGAAGTATTGTTCACATCTTGTTGAAATAAAAAATAAAACAGCAACAGTTTTATAAAGATTAACTACGCTTGTGTATATGAGCGTAGTTTTTTGTTGCAAATGGGGGGGGGTACTTGTGTTATAATAAATATAGGGGGTTGATAAAATGAAAAGAAAATATGTTTTAATTGTTTTTTTATTTATTTCTTTGTTTTTAATTTCTTGCAACAAAGGTGAAGACAAAGAAATTAATGATAATGATGAAAAAATGATAGCAAAAGAAGATGAAATTAAGAATTTAGAGGATAATATATTTAGTCTAAATATGGAAAAAGAAGAATATAGAAAGAATTATGAAGATATTGCAGAAAAATATATCGATTTAGAAGAAGTAACAAATTTTTATAAAAGAATTGCTGGTGAATTTACAGGAAAAGATGCTATAAGAAATAAATTTGCCTCAAATTTACTTGGCATAAGCTTCGGCGTTGGCAACAATGAACTTGAAGATGGATATAAGGTGTCTTTAAGTGGACTTTATGGTCAGCCGTTAAGAATTGGTGTTTCATACAATATAATCTCAAATAAAGTAAGACATGAATATTCAAGTTATTTTGGAGAGTCTTTGCCGGCAATTAATTTAGCTTCTATGCTTGATATTAAGACAAGTGGAGATTACGAGATAGAAGGAGAAAGCATTGATAAAACACAAAGCGATAAAATTATATTCAAAAATTTAAAAGCTGGTGATAAAGTAATTATAAAAATGAATAAGACTTTACAAGATCTTACTGATTATAAGTCGGATACCATCACCATAAACATAGTAGAGTAAATATAAATTAAGCGAGGCACTTGTCTCGCTTAATTTATATTTATAAAGAAATCTTATAATAATATACACTTATTTATAAATTTATCAATATTTGTGATTCAAATCACATCTTTAATATAAAACGAACTGTATAATATCATACAATATAATTCATCCAGAGAGGCGGAGGGACTGGCCCTATGAAGCCCGGCAACCTGTTTAATCAAGGTGCTAATTCCAGCGGTTATACCGAAAGATGACGATTTTTTCACGATACTCTTTATCTTTTGGTAAAGAGTTTTTTTATTGGATTTATCCAAGGAAGGAGGAGCTTATGATTGAAGCAAAAAATTTGATTAAGACTTACAAGGTAGACGGCAAAGAATTTAATGCTGTCGATGGCGTAAGTTTTAAAGCAGAAAAGAAAGACATCTTGGCCATCATAGGTTTATCTGGAGCAGGCAAGTCAACTTTAGTTAGACTACTCAATAGACTTGAGGAAGCTGACAGTGGCGAAGTAATCATAGATGGAGTGAACATCTTTAACTTAAAGCAAAAAGAGCTCTTAGCTTTAAGAAAGAGAATCGCTTTTATCTTTCAAACTTTTAATCTTTTCAGTCAATACACAGTTCTAGACAATGTGATTTTTCCTTTAAACTTAAATGGCTTTAAGGGAGATAAAAAGGCTGAAGCGAGAAAGTTTCTTGATTATGTTGGCCTACTTAATAAAGAGAAGGCATATCCAAGTGAATTATCTGGCGGACAAAGACAAAGAGTTGCCATAGCAAGAGCCCTTGTATCTAAGCCTGAGATCATACTTTCAGACGAGGCAACGAGCGCACTTGACCCAGAAAGCACTAGGATGGTCATAGATTTATATAAAAGAGCAAGAGATGACTTTGATACGACTACCATAATGATAACGCATCAGATGGAAGCGGCAAAGGATGCTTCGAACAAAATTGCTCTTATGGAAAATGGAAGAATTATAGAAGAAAACACTACTACAGAGCTTTTCAAAAACCCAAAGACAAAGCTTGCACAAAGCTTTATCAAAAAGGCGGCGCCTGATACAGAGCTTGACTACAGCGCTTTCACTGGCAAATTGATTAGACTTTCTTACTCGAAGGACACAGTTAAGACTCCTGTATTAAGTAATGCGATGAAGACCTTTAATGTTGACATCAACATCATTGACGGTAACATCAGTAACGTTTTGGATGAAGAGCTTGGCTACATGGTCGTTGAGCTTCGCGGCTCTGACGAAGAGACACAAAAAGTTATTTCTTATCTAAAAGCTAATTGTACAGAAGTATCGGAGGTGATAGCATGAGATTCAAGGAGATAATGGACATAGTTTTACCAGCACTTCCTGAAACTATAATCATGATTATAGTGCCGGCACTCATCGCTCTAATCATAGGACTTCCATGGGGCATATTAACTTATGTGACTAGACCAAATGGTTTAAGAGAAAATAAATTTATATACACAATAACCAATGGCATCATAAACATATTTAGAAGCATGCCAGCAATTATACTAATTATAGTCCTAGCGCCATTATCAAGATTTATTATTGGCAAGGCAATAGGAACTGAGGCAGCTTTAGTGCCACTAACATTTGCAGCGGCACCCTTCATAGCAAGATTATATGAAGGCTACTTCCTAGAAGTTGATGCGGGTGTCATAGAAGCAGCTAAATCAATGGGTGCAAGCAACTTTGAGATAGTTAAGGTGCTTTTAAAAGAGACAGTACCAGCAGCTATACTTGGCGTAACAACTACCATCATCAACTTAGTTGGCTACTCAGCTATGGCTGGAGCGCTTGGCGGCGGCGGACTTGGCGACATCGCAATCAGATACGGATACCAAAGAAATCAACTTGACATACTTTGGATTTCAGTCGCACTCATAGTTATAATCGTACAAATAGTACAATTCACAGGAAACACTATATACAAAAAAGTAAACAAAAAATAAATTTATAAAATTAAGGAGAGAATAAAATGAAAAAAATATTTACATTACTATTAGCATTAACACTATTAACAAGCCTTGTAGCTTGTAATAAGTCTACAGGAAACACAAATAATGATAAGGCAGAGACAGGCTCTGAAACAAAGACAGAAACACAAACAGATGATGACAACAAGATAATCATAGGTGTATCACCAGTACCTCACGCAGAAATTACTGAAGCACTTAAAGACGAGTTTGCAAAAGAAGGACTAGATGTTGAAGTAAAAGTATTTGATGACTACGTTCAACCAAACCTAGCTCTTGACCAAGGCGACATCGACGCAAACTTCTTCCAACACATACCATATCTAGAAAACTTCTCTAAAGAAAGAGGACTTAATCTAGTATCACTTGGCTCAGTACACATAGAACCAATGGGGCTATACTCAGACAAGATCAAATCACTTGATGAATTAAAGGACGGAGACGAAGTTTTAATACCAAACGATCCATCAAACGGACGTAGAGCTTTACTATTACTTGAAAAGAATGGTCTAATCACACTAAAAGATGATACTAAAGAAGATATAACTGAAAAAGATATTGATCAAAACACTAAGAATTTAAAATTTACTCCAATTGAAGCAGCTAACATACCTAACGTATATAAAGACGCAGCACTTGCAGCTATAAACACAAACTACGCACTTGGTGCAGGACTTAACCCATCAGCCGATGCGATAGCACTTGAAGATAAGGATAGTCCTTACGCAAACATCATTGCTGTTAGAAAAGGTGACGAAACTAAAGATAAGTTCCAAAAGCTTATCAAGGTATTCCAATCAGACGCTTGCAAGAAATTTATCGAAGATACTTACAAGGGAGAAATTTACCCTGCTTTTTAATATATTTAATGACGAGATAAGTGATGGCTACGGCTGTCACTTTTCTTTTGCGAAAAAATTACTACAAAGCTATGAAAATATGTTATAATTAATATTGATATTTATGCGCGATACGTTTCACGCAATATGAATGTAATAATTTTTATATAAAGCTTTTTGAAAGGAAGATAATATGTGTGGTATAGTTGGATACTATGGTAAGAATGATGCGATAAAATACGCAATCAAGGGTCTATATAGCCTTGAGTACAGAGGCTATGACTCCTCAGGTATTGCTTACATCAAAGATAATGATTTAAAAATATATAAAAGAGTTGGCAGGATAAAGGAGCTTGACAAGGCTTGTCCAATGGAAGCTGCTGGCATTGCCATCGCTCATACAAGATGGGCGACTCATGGCGGAGTGACTGAAACAAACGCGCATCCGCACCTAGATACTAAGGGTGATTACGCCATAGTTCATAATGGCGTCATAGAAAACTATCTTGAGCTAAAAAAGTCTATGCCAGACTTTACTCCGAAGGGAGAGACTGACACAGAAGTTCTTGTTGAATACATTGCAAGAAATATGAAGGAAAATAATGTGGATAGCTTCATGAAGGCACTTGAAGATGTCAAAGGCAGTTACGCGATTTTAGTTTTGGATAAAAAGACTAAAAATTTATATTTTGCAAAAAAAGGCTGCCCTCTACTAATGAGCGTTAAGAATGGTGAATATCTATTTGCAAGCGATATCTCGGCTGCCATCGACCTAAGTAATGAAATTATTTACTTTGAAGATGGTGATATGGGTGTTTTGAATGCTGACGGCATCAAGATTTACAATGCTCATAAAGAAGTTCAAAGAGAAATTCAAAAATCAAATGTCAATATAGAAGAAACTCAAAAAGATGGTTACGAGCACTTTATGCTAAAGGAAATACATGAAGAGCCAAAGAAGTTTAAGGAGCTTCTTGATAGACACATTCGTGACGGCAAAGTCTACTTCGATGAATTAGAGGAACTTAATCTAAATGACTTTGATAATATCTACGTAACAGGCTGCGGCACAGCTTATCACGCAAGTTTACTTGCGAAGAACTATCTTGAAAGGTTCATAGAAAGACCAATAATTGCTGAAACATCGAGCGAATTAAGATACTCGTATAACTTCATTGGTAAGAAGACGCTTCTTATAGCGATCAGCCAATCAGGCGAAACAGCCGATGTCATGGGCCTTGTAAAAGAAGCAAAGGCAAGCGGAGCAACAGTCTTAGCCATCACAAACGTGATTAATTCGTCACTTGATAGGATCGCTGACTACAAGGTACACATCTTTGCTGGACCAGAAATTTCGGTTGCATCGACCAAGGCCTTTATGATGCAAATTTTATGTATATATTTACTAGGAATATATTTTAGAGATGGCCTAGTAGGATACGACTGCGGCATGTACAGCCAAATTGTAGATGAATTAGTAAAAATATCTAGGGAAATGGATTCAGAAATAACAAGGCTTGAGCCTATTGCCAAGGAAGTTGCTGAGAGAATTAAGGATAAGGAAAAGATATTCTTCATAGGCCGTGACCTTGATTATATCGCGGCTCTTGAAGTTTCGTTAAAACTTAAAGAGATTAGCTACATTAACTCAATCGCTTTTAAAGCGGGCGAGCTAAAGCATGGCAGCATCGCACTTATAGATGAAAAATCATCGGCAATCGCCTTTGCTAATGAAGGACAAATTTATGAAAAAACAAGAACTACTTTGGAAGAGCTAGTTGCGAGGGGCGCTGATACCATACTCGTGACAAATCAAGACGAGGGCGCTGGCATAGTGAATCTAAAGAGAACATTCACAGTCTTCACGCCAATCTACAGCGTTTTGTTTGGCCAGCTAATGAGCTACTACACAGCGAAGTTATTAGGACGCGACATTGATAAGCCGAGAAACTTGGCAAAGAGCGTAACAGTAGAGTAGGAGGATATATGATTAAAAAAGCAATAATACCCGCGGCGGGGCTTGGAACGAGGATGCTTCCTCAGACTAAGGCATCGCCAAAGGAGATGATACCCATCTTTGATAAGCCGACGCTTCAATACATAGTTGAAGAGGCTTACGAATCGGGCATCACGGATATACTGATTATAACGGGAAGAAATAAAAATTCTATCGAGGATCACTTCGACAGAAACATTGAGCTGGAGAAGTCTCTTGAGGACTCGGGAAAGTTTGAGATACTTAAAGAGATAAACAAGATCTCTGATATGGTCAATATTTATTACATCAGACAAAAGGCGCCGCTTGGCCTTGGCCACGCAATATTGTGCGCTGAGAGCTTTGCGGGCGGGGAAGATGTCGCAGTGCTTTTAGGCGACGACATCGTTTACTCGAAAGAGCCTTGCTTAAAGCAGCTGATGAACGCTTATGACGAGACGGGCAAATCCATCTTAGGTGTAGGCCTTGTAGCTAAAGAAGATACATCTAAGTATGGCATCATTGCCTATGATGAAAAAGTGAATGATAGATTATATAAGGTCAAGTCCATAATTGAAAAGCCTGATATTGACAAGGCTCCGTCGAATATAGCTGTCCTTGGTAGATACATCTTGAAAAACGATATCTTTGAGCTATTAAAAAAGACTAAGCCAGGGAAGAACGGTGAGATACAGCTGACTGACGCTATTGACATGCTATTAAAAGAAGACGATATCTACGCTTATGTCTTTGAAGGCCATAGATATGACCTTGGTAGCAAGCTTGGTTTTATACAGGCTAATCTTGATTTTGCTCTAAGAAGTGATATTCGTGAAGATGTTTTAAATTACATCAAGGATATAGTGAAAGATGAGGCTTAAGGACTTCGAGGCAGCCATCTTCGACTTGGATGGAACTGTCTTTGACTCGATGAATGTTTGGAAAAACGTTGACCTAAGATTTTTTACGAGGCACTCGCTCTTCTTAACTGACGACTACTTTGACAATATCATGCACAAGACACTTGTTGACGCTGCAAAATATACTATAGAGCACTACGCACTTAATATGACTACGGAAGAAGTCGTTAGCGAGTGGACGCATCTAGCAAAGGAAGAGTTTGAGAACAATGTCGTGCCGAAGAAGGGCATCATTGATTACTTAAAGAGACTTAGAGAAAAAGGCGTTAAAACTTCGATCGCGACAGCGAATGAGAAGGACATCTTTATTACTACGCTTAAAAAGTTTGACATGCACACGCTTTTTGATGACATAGTGACGCTATCTGACATCGGTTCAGATAAATCGTCGCCACTCATATACTTAAAGTGCATTGCAAAATACAATATCATGCCGCAAAACACAATAGTTTTCGAAGACTTGCCGAAGAACCTCAAAACTGCGAAGAAGGCGGGCTTTGTAACGGTTGGCGTACTTGACAACGAAGACTTTTTATCACATATTTCTAAATATAGCGACATCATTATCAGAGATTTTACAGAAATTTAGGAGGACATTATGAAAAAATTTATTTTAACACTACTTATTTTATCTATGCTTATGGGCTTAGTCGCATGTAAGCCAAAGGAAAAGGATGAGCTTCAACTAGGCTTCGTACCTTTAGTTGACCAAGATAAACTAGAAGACTTAACAGAACCATTAACAAATATACTTACAGATAAGCTTGGCAAAAAAGTTTCTATGTTTACATCAACAAACTATGTTGGCGTGGTTGAAGCACTTGGCTCAGGCAAAGTTGATTTTGCAATCATCCCACCATTTGCCTATGTACTTGCAAATAAGAATGGCGGAGCACAAGTACTTTTATCAGCACTTAACAAGGACGGCAAAAATTATTATAGAAGTGAATTATTAGTAAGAAAAGATTCTGGCATCAAAGAAGCTTATGAAAAGGATGGCTACGAGGCACTTAAGGGTAAGAAAGTTGCTTTTGTTGACCCAGAGAGCGCTTCAGGCTATATATACCCAGGCGCTATGCTTGTTAAGGGTGGACTTGATCTAGAAAAAGATATTGAATATATGTTCGCTGGTGGCCATGACAAGGCTGTTCAAATGCTTTTAAATGGTGACGTTGATGTCTGCGCGACATATGAAGGCGCTGAAAAGAAGCTTATGAAGGACTTCGATGGCCTTGAGGGACTAGAAGTGCTTGAATACACTGACAAGATCCCATATGTATGCGTAGCAGCAAGCAAGGACCTAAGTGACGATATGAAGCAAAAGATAAAAGAAGTATTTCAAAATGATTTATCAAGCGGCGAAGGCAAAGAAGCCTGCGAAAAGATATTCAACCTAACAGGCTTTGTCGAAGCGTCAAACGATGACTTCCAAAACGTTATCGACACAGCAAAGATTATGAACGTTGATTTAGAGAAATGATATTAGAAGTAAAAGATATATCAGTACAGTACGAAAAAAATATTGATGCGATAAAAGACGTCTCTTTCGATTTAAACGAAGGAGACTTTGTCGCGCTTATAGGTCCATCAGGTGCAGGCAAGTCAACTATACTAAAGGCAATAAACGCACTTAACCCACTTAGCAAGGGAAGCGTTTTATACAAGGGCGAGGACGTTCACAGCCTTGGCGCGAAAGATTTAAGAAAGCTTAGACGAAAGATAGCCTTCATCTTTCAAGACACAAGCATCATTGAAAATATTTCAGTTCTTGATAATGTTCTACTAGCGCGTCTTGGCGAGAAAAAGTTTTTTGAGGCGATGCTATCGAAGTTCACTGACGATGAGTATATGGATGCTCTCAAAGCCATCGAGATGGTTGGGCTTGAAGAAAAGACTTATGCCCTTGCCAAAGACCTTTCAGGCGGACAAAAGCAAAGGGTTGCCATAGCTCGCGCCCTATTTCAAAAGTCAGACCTAATCCTCGCGGACGAGCCTATATCCTCACTTGATATAGAGACAAAGAGGTCCATCATGGACATTTTCAAGATGCTTAATACTGATTATAATAAGACCATCATCATTAGCATGCATGACCTTGATTTATCGCTTGAATACGCAAAGCGTGTGATTGCAATCAAGGACCACAGAGTATATTTTGACAGGAGTGCGGATGAACTAAATTATGACGGAGTTAAAGACTTATTTATCTAAAAAGAGAAGAAAGAAAATTTTACTAGCATTGGCATTTTTCGCCTTGCTTATAGCTTCAGGCTTAGGATCAGAATTTTCCTTAAGCTCTTTTTTGCGTGGACTTCCAGATATGTTTGACCTAGTCAGGAGAATGTTTACACTTGATTTTGCTTACATCGCTTCGGTTATGGACCTAGTCTTCGAAACATTCCTTATGGCCTTTGTATCATCGGCCTTCGGAGTCTTCTTGGCATGCATCATAACATTCTTCCTGCCATACAATACAAGCCCTTCGCAAATAGTCTCAAAAGTACTAAGCGCAGTATTTTCAGTATTTAGAACACTTCCATCACTTATATGGGCGGCGCTACTTGTGAGCTTTTTCTCAGCTGGTCGCTTTTCAGGACTATTGGCACTTAGCATCATTTCATTTTTCATGTCAACAAAACTAATAAAAGAATACATAGAGGCCATGGACAAGGAGGATTTTGATTTTTACAAGTCACTCGGTATTGGCAAAGGCAAAATCTATTACAAGATAATTTTAACTAAGATGAGAAAATTTATTGTATCGACATTTTTATTATGTTTGGAGAGCAACATTAGAAGCGCGTCGATACTTGGACTAGTTGGCGCAGGTGGCATAGGACAAAGACTGTGGCTTGAGTTAAATCATATGAACTACGATAGAGTCTCGTCAATCATCTTTATGCTGCTTATATTAATTTTCCTTATAGACCTCGTGAGCCAAAAGCTTAGACAGGTCGATATAAAAAGCCCGATCAAAGTAAATGATCTAGGCTCATACAAGAGAAGCAAGATATTTAAAAAGATATTCTTCGCACTTTTCTTAATAGCACTCTTCCTTGTAATCAGGTTTTCTATCAATATCACATACGAGCGCTTTCTTCTTGGCCTTAAGCAAGGCGGCGTCATCATAGGAAAGATATTTGATCCAGATTTTGCTTATCTATCAAGAGCAGTGCCAGCGGCCGTTGAGTCAGCTGCCATCGCTATCTTCGCGTCGCTTATGGGAGCCATCGTATCATTTATCTTCACTCCATTTACTGCAGTGAATATCGCTCCTTCGAAAAAAGTTTCAGTGCTATTTAAAGTACTTATCAATGTAATCAGAACCTTCCCGCCAATCATCTCAGCCATAATCTTCTTCAGAGGACTAGGACCTGGGCCCTTTGCAGGTGCACTCGCGCTTACAGTCTACACATCGGGTATGCTTAGTAAACTTTACTTCGAATACATCGAGGACATACCAGCTGATTCAATCATGTCTATGCAGGCGCTTGGTCTAAGTCCCTTTACCATGTATACGAAAATGATTTATCCAAAGACATACAGAAGCTTCTTGGGCCTCGTTCTATATAGGCTCGAGTCAAACATCAGAAACTCATCAGTGCTCGGTCTGATTGGCGCAGGCGGTATCGGAACACTACTATCGATGAACATCTCGTGGCGCAATTGGAATCGAGTTGGCTCGCTACTTTTAGTCAGCTCAGTCATGATTATATTCTTTGACTATCTGTCATCAACAATACGAAAAAAACTATTATAATTAAGTGGGCACTCGCTCACTTTTTTTATTTTTATACAAATTTAATTATATAAAATATTTTTATAGGTTTATTAAAAAAGGTATTGACTTTAAACATATTGAAGAGTATAATATTAGCTATAGCTAACAAAAGTTAGCTATAGCTAATTTAAATATTGGCCGAGAAATGTTTTTTAAACGGCGATTGTATTTGCCAAATATTTTCGAAAGGAGGAACTATGAAAAAACTAAGCATTTTATTGGTGACAGCATTAGTTTTTTTGATGTCCATTACTAATGTTTTTGCAGGCAATGCAGATAAAAAATACAAAGACTGGGAAGATGTAAGTAAGGACATGGAAGTCGTTTTAAGGGATGCCCTTAAAATTTATGAAGCAGGCGGTCCAGATGCAGGCAAGAAAGGCTATGACAAAATTAACGAAGCTTATTTTAAATATTATGAAAAATTAGGCTTTGAAAAAATTGTCATGACAACAATTTCTGGTAAGCGTGGATCAACCGTTGAAAACCAATTTTATTTGGCGAGAAAATCTATGCGTCAAAATGAAGATATCGACGTTGTTAAAGATGAAGTTGAAGTACTAATTAGATACCTACACGAAGATGCGAAGACCCTTGATGGCATGAGAGGCAAAACCGGATCTGGCTGGGGAGTTTTCTTTAGCGTCTTAGGACTAACTTTAAGAGAAGGTCTTGAAGCAATCCTAATCATTGCAGCCCTTATTGCTTATCTTGTAAAGACAAACAATTTAAAATACGTAAAAGGCGTTTATATCGGCGCAATTTTAGGTATTGTTGCTTCAATAATTCTTGCAATTATCTTCAATATGATTGCTAAGAAATTTGGTGCTGACAGTAGTGGTGTTAGCCAAGAGATTTTTGAAGGATGCGGAATGTTTTTGGCTGTTATTGTTTTATTCTATGTATCAAACTGGATGCTATCAAAATCTGAAGTTGAAGTTTGGAATCATTACATCCAATCAAAAGTCGAAAGTTCAATTACAAAAGGAAGTGCTATGGCTTTAGTATTCAGCTCTTTCTTAGCAGTTGCCCGTGAAGGCGCGGAATTGATTATTTTCTTCCAAGGTATGAGAGAAAATATTTCAAACAATCCTGCATATATGTGGGGCGGCTTAGCATGCGCAATCGTAGTACTTGCGATTGTATATGTATTGATCACTAAGATGAGTGTAAAACTTCCATTAAAACCATTCTTCACAGTCACATCAATCTTGATGTTTGTACTTTGTGTTTCATTTATGGGAAAAGGAGTTTACGAATTGCAAGAAGCTGATGTTATCAGTAGGACAATAATTCCATGGATGAATGGATTTACAATTGACATCTTAGGAATTTATGATAGGGTAGAAACTCTATTGGCACAAGTTATTTTAATAGTAATAACTATGGTAACAGTTATCGTTCAAATTAAACGTAACAAAATTAAAAGAGCAGAGCTCGAAAGAGATTATGCAAATAAGAACTAATAGGAGGTTTATTATGAGTTCAAAATTAAAAAAATTATTCGCACTAGCACTTGCAATTATGACAGTTGCAGCTTACGGATGTAATCAAGCACCAAAACCAGCTGATGATAATACAGCTAAGGTTGAAGACAAAAAAGATGAAGACACAAAAACTGAAGACACAAAAACTGAAGACAGCAAAGACGTTGCAGCTCCTGGTGAAGACGCAGGATTCGACGAATTCCCAATTGGCGACGAACAAGAATCAGGCCCTCTAGCAGTTGCTGGTGTTTATTTCCAACCAGTAGATATGGAACCAGCAGGTAATTCATTATCAAAAGAAGAAGCTGACTGCCACATCGAAGCTGATATTTCAGCAACAGATGAGGGTACAACTCTTGGTTACGGCGCAGGTGACTTTGTTCCTTGGCTAAATGTTAAAGCATATATCCAAAAGAAAGGTTCAGACAAGGTTCAAGAAGTTGCTTTCATGCCAATGAACGCATCAGATGGTCCACACTATGGTGCAAATATAAAATTTGAAGAAGGTCTTGGCACATACAATGTTAAGTTTGAAATTTCTGCTCCAGGAAACGACTATCTATTACACGTTGACAAAGAAACAGGTGTAACAGGAAGATTCTGGACAGAGCCAATCGTTATTGAATGGCCAGAATTTGAATGGACAGGTCCAAAGTGGTAAAAAATATTGGAAATGGCTTTTAGCCATTTCCTCCTTGTACATAGGAGGAATTATGTTAAAGATATTTGTTAAAGTAATGGAAGCTGGCGTAGGATTCTCATTTATAATGGGTCTGGCGCTTGGATATCTAAGTACAGAAAACTTCAAAAGCAAATATAAAATTATTTTTGGCACAGTCTTTGTAGGCACTCTTGCGGCAATTATCTCTTCAGTCATTAGAGAAATTCCAAATTTTGTCAACAGAAGCACTTTGTCATTTTGGTCAATGGTACCAATAGTAATTGCTTTTATTGGAATTATCATTTTTTATTTTTTAAAAGAAAAATCCAGTATATATAAAAATATTTTTGTTAGTTTTTTGTCCCTTTATATCATAGCGTCATTTTTCTATTATATGCCAGCTCTTTTTGTTCAGCTAAACAATTTTGTTTATTATGGAGAATCTGCTGTATCCACCATGGTTCTATACAGAATCATTGGTTATGTATTTGCAGTTGTTCTGATGATTTTATCGAGTATTGCAATTTTCAAAATCGTTAGACGAGTTGACAAAATTTACAGGGATAAAATTTTAATGATCTCATTATCAATTTGGGGAATAAATCAAATATTTATTGTTCTTCAAAGACTATACGCAGTTGACATTATACCGAGAAATCCAAGTGTATTTAACACAATTGCTTGGGTAATAAACCATGCACATTACATCGGATTTAGTCTAATGATTTTTTTAATAATCCTGCCAATAATCTTATATTTAAATAATATTAAGGTTAAGGAAACTTTTAAAAATCCTGCAGAATTGAGAAAAAAGAAATATCATATGAGATGCAATAGAAATTTGGCAAAATTTTTATTAATTTTAATCGTTATTAACGTTTTTAGTTTAACTTATTTAAGGGCTTATTCTGGACGCGAAATTCAGCTTTCAGAACCCGAAGAGTATGAAATTGACAACGATATGATTGTTATCCCACTGTCAGAACTTGAAGATATGAAACTCCACCGTTATCAATACACGGCATCTGATGGAGTTCACATGAGATTTTTCTTAATTAAAAAATCTCAGGGTTCATATGGAGTTGTGCTTGATGCTTGTGAAATTTGCGGGCCATCAGGTTATTATGAGCGTGGCAACGATGTCATTTGCAAATTGTGTGATGTTATTATGAATCGTGGAACAATTGGTTTTAAGGGCGGATGTAATCCAATCCCTATACCATACATTGTTCACGATGAAAAAATAAAAATCAACATGCAAGATCTTGATGCCAACAGCTTTGTATTTAAGTAGGTGACATATGTTTTTTAGAATGATTAAAGGTGCAATCTTTAGGCAAAAGAAAAAAATGGTCTTGATTGCACTTGTAGTAATGCTTGGCACTTGTCTTTCAACCGCTATGCTTAACACAATGCTTGGTATTGGTGACAAGGTCAACAGAGAATTAAAAGCTTATGGGGCGAATATAAATGTTGTCCCAAAAGAATCTTCCATGCTTGATGATATTTATGGAATTGGCGAGGATAGTCAAAAAAATTATTTGAAAGAAGATGAACTTGGCTTAATAAAAACCATCTTTTGGTCTTTCAATATCGTTGATTACACACCATATTTAAATATCAATGCGAAAGTTGATGGAGAATCTACAAGAGTTGTAGGAACATGGTTTTATTATCACATGGACCTTCCAACTGGTGAGTCCATCGATACAGGTATGAGAAAATTAAAAACTTGGTGGAATATCGATGGCGAGTGGATTGAAGATGCAGATACAGACAAAGTCATGGTTGGCACTGTCTTTGCTCTTAGAAACAATTATAAGCTTGGCGATAAAATTAAAATCGAAGGTTCTTCTAATACAAAAGAATTTACAATCGCAGGTATTTTTGATTCAGGTAGTGATGAAGACTCACACATTTATCTACCATTAAAAATTGCTCAAGAATTGGATGGGGTATCAAATGTAGTTTCTCGCGTAGAAGTTTCTGCATTAACAACTCCTGATAACGATTTAGCAAGAAAAGCCGCAAGAAATCCAAAGTCTCTTACAATTAAGGAATGGGAGGTTTGGTACTGTACAGCTTATGTAAGTGCGATTTGTTATCAAATTCAAGAAGTTATGACCGACTCAATCGCAAAGCCTATTAGGCAGGTAGCAGAAAGCGAAGGCGATATTTTAAACAAGACAACTCTGCTAATGGTTTTAATTACCGCACTAAGCTTAATTGGTGCAGCACTTGCGATTTCAAATCTGGTAACAGCATCTGTCATGGAAAGGCGTGCTGAAATTGGACTGCAGAAAGCAATTGGTGCAAATAACACGAGAATTATTACGAGAATTTTAGCTGAAAATATTAGCACAGGTATTATGGGTGGAACCGTCGGATATTTTATAGGACTTGGTCTTACTCAAATCATTGGTATAACAGTTTTTGGCTCTGGTATCCCGCCTACACCGATGGTAATACCTATTGTGATTATTTTGATTTTACTTGTAATTGTTTTAGGCTCCATACCAGCCATTAGATATTTGCTAAAACTTAATCCAACGGAGGTGCTTCATGGAAAAGGCTAAAAGAAAAAATGTACAATTCTTTTGGAAGATGGTTGAGTCATCGATAGCAAGAAGAAAGGCTCGTATGCTAACTGCACTTCTAGCAATTGCAATGGGCGCAACGATTTTATCAGGTCTTGTTACAATATATTACGATATTCCAAGACAATTGGGAAAAGAATTTAGAAGTTATGGAGCAAATATGATTGTTATTCCAAAATCTCAAGACGATAAGATTGGAGATAATCATATTGATGAAATAAAAAAACTTGCAGGCGACAAACTTGTGGGAATTGCTCCTTATATTTATCAAAACGCAAAAATCAATGAGCAACCTTTTGTAATTGCAGCTACAAATTTTGACGGCTTAAAAAAGAATAGTCCATTCTGGCTGGTTGATGGTGATTGGCCGAGTGAAAAAAGGACAGTTATGCTTGGTCATGAAATTTCAAAAAAACTTGGCCTAAAAATCGGCGATCCTTTTGTACTGAGCACTCCAAAAGAAAATTCACAAGAAATGAGAGACAGTGATTTTAAAGTTGCTTCAATTGTAACGACTGGCGGAAAAGAAGAAGATTTAATATTTATGTCTATTGAAGATATTAGATCTATTATGGGCGATTTAAATATCAATATCATCGAATGTTCAATTGATGCAAACAGTGAAGAGCTTCAAGCAATTGCAAATAAAATAAATGAAATCGATAGCACTGTTAGTGCCAGACTTGTTAAAAGAGTTACAGAATCACAAGGCGTGGTACTTGAAAAGCTTCAAGCCCTTGTATGGATTGTTACAATTATTGTTTTATTTATCATGATGATATGCGTTAGTACAACAATGATGGCTGTTGTAACTGAGAGAAGAAAAGAAATTGCTCTTAAAAAAGCCTTGGGTGCACACAATAAATCAATAATTTATGATTTCTTAGGCGAAGGATTTTTACTTGGACTAATGGGCGGAGCCCTTGGTTCTTTACTTGGATATTTATTTGCAAGTGAAGTGTCAAGACGAGTTTTTGCAAGAGGTGTAAATTTTTTATGGGCTCTAGTTCCAATTACAATCATTGTATCAATAGCAATTACAATTGTGGCTTGTATTATACCAGTTAAAACTGCAACTGCAGTTGATCCAGCACTTGTATTGAGGGGGGAATAATGAATATATTAGAATTAAAAGATATCTCAAAGATATACGGAGATTTAAAGGCACTAGATAAAATAAACTTAAATGTGGAAAAAGGCGAATGGGTTTCAATCATGGGTCCATCAGGTAGCGGTAAAACAACAATGATGAACATCATCGGCTGTATGGATAAGCCTTCTATAGGTGAAGTTTTACTTGAAGGAATTGATGTTTCAAAATTAACTCAAAAGGAATTAACCGAGATTAGAAGAGATAAGATTGGACTAATTTTTCAACAATTCCACTTGGTAAACTATTTAACTGCCTTAGAAAATGTTATGATGGCCCAATACTATCACTCAATGGTAGATAAGGAAGAGGCCTTGCAAGCCCTTGAAAGCGTTGGATTAAAAGATAGGCACAATCACTTACCTAATCAGCTTTCAGGTGGCGAACAACAACGTGTTTGTATCGCCCGTGCTCTCATCAACCATCCTTCCCTTATCTTAGCAGACGAGCCGACAGGAAATTTGGACGAAAAGAATGAAATGCTTGTTTTGGATATTTTAGAAAGACTTCATAACAGCGGATCAACAATTGTAGTTGTTACCCACGACCAAGAGGTTGGTGTTGAGGCGGAAAGAATCGTTTTTCTAGAGCATGGAAGAATTGCTAGAGAAGAAAAACAAAAAAGACAAAGACCAGTTTTGGAGGTTTAATATGAAAAAGACTTTATTATTACTATTGGCGCTTAGTTTACTCTTGACATCATGCGCCAAGAAGCCTGACGATGCTCGTGCTGATGGCTCATGTAGTGATGCATATAAAGATGGCACATACCACGGAGAAAGCCAAGCTGATGAATGGGGCGGCAAGGTTACGACAGATATTACCATCAAGGATGGAAAAATTGTTGAAGCAAATTTAAAAAACTTGCTAGCTGATGGAAGTGAAAAAGACGAAAACTATGGAAAGGCCAAAGAAGGCGCAACAAACCAAGGCCTTTACAAGATTGCACAAGAAGCAGTTAAAAATTCAAAGGAATATCCAAAGCTTTTAATTGAAAAAGGTAAGATCGAAGATGTCGAAGCTATCTCTGGGGCGACTGTTACATTTAAATCTTTCACAGAAGCTGTAAATGATGCATTGAAGGATGCAAAATAAAACTTATATTAAAATTATCTATAGTAAAAAACTTGCTATAGATATTTTTAATTAGCTTTTTCTAGTATTATAATATATAATTAAAAAATTAGGAGGTAAATATGAATAAAAATAAAATTTTCGGAATCTTATTTATAATATTTGGCGTATTAATTTTCATAACGCCAGGTACACTCGCTCCAGTATGCCCAGCAATGCCAGATGGAAAATTTATGAAATGTCATTGGATGGGCCAAGCAATAAAAGGTATTGGTGGCGTTATGACCGTCCTAGGACTTATTTATACAGCTATTAAATCTAAGAAGCAAATGTTTTTTACCCTAGCCATATCTAATGTAATAGTTGGTATTTATGCAATATTATTACCTGCAAAATTAATTGGCGGCTGCATGAAACCTGAAATGGCTTGTAGAGCAAAAACTATGCCTATGATTTATATTTTAGTCGGACTTTATATCGTTATTAGCATTGTTGCTATATTTTTAAATAGGCCTTGTAATGAATCTAATCAATGTAAATAATTTATCCAAATCATTTAAACGTGGAGAGAGATATTTTTTCGCGATTGATAATGTAAGTTTTGATGTTAAAGAAAAAGATTTTATAAATATAATTGGTAAAAGTGGAAGCGGGAAAACAACACTCCTTACGCTTTTATCTGCAATTATTGAACCAACATCTGGAGATATCTTGGTGGAAGGAAAAAATCTATCTGACATGGACGATGAAGAAAAAAGCGGATATAGGAATGAATTTATCGGTTATGTCCCTCAATCGCTTGGAACTTTACCAACATTGAATGTCCTTGACAATGTAAGACTTCCTTACTTTTTTAAAAATCGTGAGGGGAATGGAGTCGAAAGAGCTAGGATGCTTCTAGATATGTGTGGCATTTTGGACTTGGAAAATGATTTTTGCAAAAATTTATCAGGTGGCGAATTAAAGAGGGTTTTAATTGCTAGGGCTCTCATGAATGAACCGAAAATTTTGATTGCAGATGAACCAACATCTGATTTGGACTCAAAAACTACAATAGAAATTATGAATATGTTAAAAGAAATTAATGAAAAAGGCACAACTATCATTATAGTAACCCATGACAATGATTTATTAAAATATGGGTCTCGCCTTCTTGAAATGACAGACGGTAAATTAAATGAGGTGGCAATATGAGATTAGATTCTAAACAAATTGCCTTTAAAAATATTCAAAACAAAAGCGTAAGAAGTGCTTCGCTTATAATTTTAACAGCAATTTTAACCCTCGTTCTATTTTTATCTAGCTTTTTAATTTTGTCACTTAGAAATGGCATGCACTCACTTGCCAATCGTATGGGCGCAGATATTATAGTTGTACCTGAGGGTTATGATTCAAAAATCAGAGGCGCAATCCTTCGTGGCGAACCAAACACATTCTTTTTAGACAAGTCAGTTGTTGAAAAAATCAGAAAAATAGATGGAGTTGAAATTGCAAGCCCACAATTATTTATTGCCACTTTGTCCGCTGGTTGCTGTTCATTTCCAATACAAGTTATTGGCTTTGATTCAGATACAGATTTTGTAGTAAAACCTTGGCTAGAAACTCAAGCCAAACTTCCTTTAGAAAAAGGGGAAATTTTGGTTGGAAACAATATCGTTGGCGATATGCACAAGCACGTTAAATTTTTCAACCAAGAGTTTATTATAAGAGGTAGACTTGCAAAAACAGGCATGGGCTTTGATAATACTGTTTTTGTAAATTTTGATGAAGCTAGACGTCTTGCCAAGGAATACGAGAAAATCCTTAAGCTTGAAGACAAGGACCATGAAAATATGATTTCATGTGTAATGATTAAGCTTAAAAAAAGCGTTGATCCTGTTGAAATTCAAAATAAAATTAGAAGTGAATTTAAGGGCGAGGGCGTTTATCCTCTTCTTTCCCAATCAATGATGAACGAGGTCAGCACATCAACTCAAGATATGATTAAATATGTTTATATTTTAATCGCTCTAGTATGGCTCTTGGTCTTCCTTGTACTCACACTTGTTTATTCAATTACAATCAAAGAACGTAAGAGAGAATTTGCCACACTAAGAATTTTAGGAGCAAGCAAAAAACATTTGAGAAATATTATTTTGTGGGAAATATTTACCATAAATCTTGCAGGATCTGCATGTGGAAGTGTACTAGGCTTGGTTATTTCAATTTTATTTGGAACTTGGTTTAGTCTAAGCTTTAAAATGCCTTTCCTTGCGCCAAATGTTTTAACACTTGCAATAATATTTATTTCTGTATTTGCAATCGGCACAGTGATGGGACCACTTTCATCAATTAGAGCAATTAAAAAGATGAATAAAGAAGAACTGGGACTTTTATTAAGGCAAAACGACTAATATGTAATTTTAGATGTAAAATATTTATTGTAAATATCTATGGGGGAGCAAAAACCTCCATAGATATTTTTGTATGAAAATTTGTCAAAAAAAAGCTCAAGATATGTCTTTGCAAAAAGAAAAAATTACTATTTCGCCTACATTGCTATTGACTAAGCTTTTTATCTTGTGGTATAATTGTATGGATGTAAATGAAGGGGGTAATCTTATTGGCAAAATTCATTAAAAAGAAATTAACAAAAGAAGAGATCACAAAGATGGTCAGAGAGTACATATTAATTTTATTTGGTACCTTCATCGTAGCAGCAGGGATGTTTTTCTTCTTCAACCCAGCTCATCTTTCTGTTGGTGGAGCGAATGGTCTTGCTGTAGTTCTTAATCACTACTTAGAGATTGGTGTAGGTAACTGGATGTATATTATCAACATAGGACTATTTATACTAGCCTTTTTAACAATTGGCTCGCAATTTGGCGTTAAAACCATCATTGCATCGCTACTTACATCAGGTTTCTTCGACTTGCTTGAAAAGCTAATGCCAAACTTCCAACCATTGACAGGAGATACCTTTGTAGAACTATTCTTCGGTGTCTTTGTAACAGCTCTTGGTATGGCGATAGTCTTTAATCAAGGCGCATCAACTGGTGGTACAGACATCATCGCGAAGATACTTAATAAGTTCGTCGGTATGGACCTAGGTAAGGGCGTACTTATTTCAGACGTAGTTATCACGCTACTTGCTGGTAACGCCTTCGGCGCAAGAATCGGTATTTACTCATTATTCGGTGTTATCGTTAACGGTTTCCTTATAGACTTCGTTATCGAAGGCATGAATATGAATAAAGAGGTCAAAATTATTGCTGAAGACACTAAACCTATCGAAGAATTCATCATCAAAGAGCTTGACAGAGGCGCAACCATTTACAAAGCTTATGGCATGTACACTAAAGAGCCGCGCGACATCATCATGGTTCTTCTTGATAGAAAAGACTTTTTAAAGCTTAAGAACTTCTTGAGAGATCTTGAACAAAAGACTTTCATTTCAGTTTCGAACGCATCAGAAGTCTTGGGTTATGGTTTTAAAAATTTAAAAGACTGATATATGATAAAAGCCTTTCAAGTGAAGGGCTTTTTGCCTTTTTTTTGAAAAAATATTACATACTTTACAATTTCTTAACAAAGTAGTATTACAATGATTATTATAAGGAGAAAAAATGAAATACGCACTAATTGATATAGGCAGTAACTCAATACGCCTAAACGTTTATAACAAAGACAATATACAAAAGGAAGTCTTCTCGAAGAAGTACATGGCAGGCCTTGCAGGCTTAGTCGAAGACGGTAAGCTTAGCGATAAGGGCATCAAAAAGCTGATGAAGGTCTTATCCGCACAAAAGATGCTGCTTGATTATCTACCGATTGACGAGATATATGTCTTTGCCTCGGCCTCGCTTCGTAACGTGGACAATGGCAAGGATATAGTGAAGAAAGTCAAGAAAGAGCTTGATCTAAATATTGATTTGATATCGGAAGACGATGAGGCTTTCTATGGAGCTGAAGGCATGAAGATGGCATACGATTTTGATGATTACTACACCATAGACATAGGAGGCGGCTCGACAGAGCTTTGCTACCTAAAGAATAAAGAGATTAAAGACATGGCATTTTTAAAGGCAGGATCCCTATCCTTATTCCGTGACTACGTTCAAAACACAATACCAAGCGTTAGAGAGTACGATGAGATGATAAACGCCATCGACAAGATGCTGGCTGAAAAAGTTTCCACATACAAATGCACAAAGCTAGTCGCTTCAGGAGGAACGGCGAGGGCGCTAGGCAATATCTTCGAAGAGCTCGATAACGACAACGATAAAGAATATACTATTGACGATGTAAAAAACTATATCTACGAGATGATAGACAGAAATAAAAAAATTATACGCACGACTGTCATGGTTGTGCCTGAAAGACTTCACAGCATAGTGCCAGGAGCCATCATGCTATATAGACTCTTAAAGTACCTAGGCATAGAAAAGGTCAACGTCTCAAAGCTTGGCGTGCGTGAAGGTTATTTAAAGGATAAGATAATTAAGGAGTGAAGCAATGGAAGAGTTCATGCAAAACCGTGAGTTGAGCTGGCTAAAATTTAATCAAAGGGTGCTTGAAGAGGCGAGCGATGAGAGCGTGCCGCCACTTGAGAGATTCAAGTTCATATCGATATTCACATCGAACTTGGATGAATTTTTCATGGTTAGAGTCGGATCACTTTTTGATATGATGAAGTCCAAAAAAGAGTTCATCGACAAAAAGTCGGGTATGACAGCCAAGGAGCAGCTCGATGCCATCTACAAGACAATGCCATACTACTACGAGATGAGGGATAAGGTTTACAAGGACGTCATCAAAGAGCTAGAGAAGTACAATATGCACAATAAGAACATGAAGTCCTTAAACGAAGAGGAGCTAAGCTATGTAAAAAGCTTCTACCTTAGTAAGATTGAGCCATTAATCTCCGCGCAAATAGTTGATGCAGCACATCCGCTTCCATTCTTAGAGAATAAAAAGCTATATATAGTGACTGAGATGTGGGACGCTGATGGCAATATTGCGCATGGACTTGTAGCCATCTCAGACATATTCGAGCGTTATCTATCGCTGCCAGGCGATGAATTTAACTACATCAGAGTCGAAAAAGTGATTGAGCATTACGTCCCAACCATGTTCCCAGGTTATACAATCAAGGAGCAATCACTTGTTGCGGTCACTAGAAACTTTGACTTCGAAACAAATACCGATATCGAAGAAGAGATTGCCGACTACAAAGACTTTATGAAGAAAGTCATCAAGAAGAGGACGCGCCAAGAGGTGCTTCGCCTTGAAATTTCAAATACAAAGTCAAGGAGCATCACTGATTTCCTCAAAGAAGAGCTAGCGATTACAGATGAGATGATACTCGTGACAAAGAGTCCCATCAATATGAAGTATGTTTATGGTCTTGAGGACATCATTCCGAGCTCCGTCATCAAAAAAGTTTCTTACGAGGACTTTACTCCGTTTAAAAAATATTCCTTAGAGCGCGGCTCTATCATTAAAAGAATAGAAGAGAAAGACCTTTTACTAAGCTACCCATACGACGATATCGATACCTTCCTCGACTTGATTAAGGAAGCGGCCGAGAGCGACAAGACTATCTCCATAAAGATAACTATATATAGGCTTGCTAAGCACTCGAAGCTTGTCGAACACCTAAAGAAAGCTTGTGACAATGGCATCGAAGTCACTGCGCTTATGGAGCTTAAGGCGCGTTTTGACGAAGAGAACAACATAAATTATTCGGAAGAATTGTTTAAGGCGGGCTGCAATATAATGTACGGATTTGAAGAGTACAAGACGCACTCCAAGCTTTGCCTAATCACATACAAGGACGATAGGGAGAATATTAAGCACATTACGCAAATAGGTACCGGTAACTACAATGAAAACACATCGAAGATTTATACTGACTTTTCACTCATGACAGCTAATGAAGAGATAGGACTCGATGCGAATGACTTTTTTAGAAATATGTCGCTAGCTAAGCTCAATGGAAAGTATCTACACCTACTACAATCGCCATCGACACTTAAGGCGAGACTACTTAAGGAGATGGATAAGGAGATAGCTAAGGGCAAGGACGGCTACATTAGATGCAAGATGAACTCACTAACCGATTACGAGTTTTTGGAAAAGTTTGCCGAAGCTTCACAAAACTCTGTCACTGTCGACTTGATTATACGCGGTATATGCTGCATAGTACCTAATGTGAAAGGCTTTACTGAGAACGTTCACGTCTCGTCCATAGTCGGACGCTTCCTAGAGCATCCGAGGGTCTACCAATTTGGCAGAGGCAGTGAGATGAGGATATATATCTCAAGCGCAGACCTTATGACTAGAAACACTGAGAAAAGAGTCGAGATAGCCTGCCCAGTCTATGACGAAGAGGCAAGGGCAAGACTTGTAAGCTACTTAGATATACAGCTTAAGGACAATACCAAGAGAAGGATACTTCTTAACTCAGGTGACTACATCAAACCAGGGGTAGAAGGCGAAGCGCTTATCGCTCAAGATTATTTCATGCAAAAAGCAAATGAAAAGAGAGAAAAGTTTTACGAAGGGCTTGAGAGAGATAAAATAGACGAAGCGCCTAAAGAAAACTTTTTTGCTAAGATTAAAAAGATATTTACAAAGTAATATTTATATCGAGAGCCTTTCATATGAGAGGCTCTTTTACTTTGCAAAATTCATAGTGATTGAAAAATGATTTCAGCTGTGATATAATTAGAAAAGAGGTGATTATATGCATTATTTTGACAACGCGTCAACAACATTCCCTAAGCCAGAGAGCGTATATAAAAAATTTGATGAAGCATTTAGAGACTACGGTGCCAATCCTGGTAGGAGCGGTCACAAGCTTGCTCTTAGAGCCATGGAAGAGATCATGAAGACAAGATTAAGTTTAGCAAAACTATTTAACGTAGACAATCCACTTAATCTAAGCTTTCACATGAACACGACATACGCACTAAACACAGCCATCAAAGGCACTCTTAAGAAGGGAGATCATGTAATCACAACATCTATGGAACACAATTCAGTTCTAAGACCACTATTCACACTTAAGGAAATGGGTGTCATAGAGCTAACAGTTGTTCAGGCAGAAAAAACAGGTGAGGTAGGCAAAGATAAGATAGTAGAAGCTATAAAGGATAACACTAGAATGCTTGTAATGACACACTCATCAAACCTACTGGGAACAGTTGAGGACATAGATGAAATTTCAAAAGCAGTTAAAGCCATAAATAAAGATATAATCATACTTATAGATGCTGCTCAATCAGCAGGCATCATTGATATAGACCTAAAGAAACTTGATATAGACATGCTAGCAACAGCTGGACACAAATCCTTATTCGGCCCGCAAGGCACAGGCGTTTTGTATACAAGAGAGCCAGAGCTAGTTATGCACACATTTGAGGGCGGAACAGGCTCTAGATCAAATGAAGTCTATCAGCCAATGGATATGCCAGATAAATTAGAGCCGGGCACACCAAACGGCCACGGCACCATAGCCCTAGGAGCAGGCGTTGAATTTATTCTAGATGAAGGTATTGACAATATCAAGAGGCACGAAGAAGCTTTAACAAAGACCTTTATCGATGGACTTAAGACCATTGACGGAGTTGAAATATACGGACTACTTGATGAGACGAGAAAGACGCCAGTCGTTTCTATGAACATGAATGGAGTTGACTCATCCATACTAAGCTATGTCCTTGACGATGAATACGACATACAAACGCGTCCAGGTCTTCATTGCGCGCCACTTGCGCACGAGACCATTGGCACGATAAAGAAAGGTGCAGTAAGATTTAGTTTTTCTTACTTCAATAAAGAAGACGAAATCATCTACGCAATCGAAACATTAAAAAAGATTAAAAAAGAGGCGGACGATGGAAAATATCAATAAATTTATAATTGACAATGCATTTATCATAATTATGGGCTTAGCTGTTATCTCAATCGCAGCCATAGTCCTAATCGTTATGCAGATGATGAAGTATAAGAAGCTTAAGGAAAGACTTGACGCCTTCACACAAGGCATGGACGGCATCAGCGTCGAAAAGCTCTTAGCTACCTTTGGTAAAGACATCAAAGACATACACAGAGACATGATACTTAATGAAGATAGGTTCAATAGGCTTGAGACCAACCTTAGTTTTTGCGTACAAAAGCTTGGCTACGTCAAGTACAACGCCTTTCAAGACAGCGCTTCAGAGCTAAGCTTTTCGATATGCCTTTTGGATAAATTCAATAACGGCGTTTTGCTTTCGGTTATACACGGAAGAGAGCAAAGCGTTAGCTATGGCAAGATGATTAAGAATGGAGAGAGCCAGGCGCCACTTTCAGAAGAAGAGCAAAGTGCAGTAGAAAAAGCAATACGCGGCGTCTAATATGTGTAAGTAAATATGTATTTATAGTAGACTTGTTTAGGCAAGTCTATTTTTTGTACATAAATGTATTGATATGCTTTATTAAAGCCTGATAAAAAAAGATATTTTGTTCACAATTAATAATTGTAATTGAAAAACATATCTATATATAGTATAATATATATAAATATATACTAATTTTAATACAAGGAGGGGTATATTTTGAAAAGTATGAACAAAAGAATCACAGCTTTAGTGCTAACATTTTTAATGGCGCTAGGTTTATTTAGTCCAGTAGTAACATTAAACGCACAAGCTAGTGAGATGGGGGGGGTAGCACGTCATAGCAGACCAGCTGAGCTAGAAAATGCTACCGATGTCAAGGCTCTTGATGAGATTACTGACAAAGAAGAAGAAAGAAGTTTTATCTTCGTTACAGATGAAAGTTCTAAGGTAGCTGAAAAGTTAAACGAAGCACATGAAGCTTTAAATGCAAATGATATTGCAATGAGAGGAAATGATTTCTTAATGAAATCAGGATTTGCAAATGCTATGTCAGATGCTCTAGGAAAACTTGATTATAACTATGAAGTTAAGAATAAAATCAAGAGTTTACTAGGTAAAAACGTAAGAGACTCTATATCATTATTTAGCACAAGAAGTGCAAGTAATTATAATGATGAAGAAGAAAGAAACTTCAACGTTTTATTTAGCGGTTTCACAATGAAGATGACTACAGAAGAAGCTTTAATGGTAAGAGAAAATATTCCTGAAGTTAAGCAAATATTTGTTGATTACAAATACAATCGTCCAGATGAAAAAATTAACATGTATAATTCGAGTAAGATGGTTAATGCTAATAAAGCTTGGAATCTTGGTTACAAGGGAGAAGGTAGAGTTGTTTCTGTAATCGACTCAGGTGCTGATATCAATCACCCAGCAATGAGACTTACAGATGCTACTAAAGCTAAATATGATAAACAAGCTATAGATGAATTAATTAGTAAACATTTGTTAAAAGGACAATATCTAAACGAAAAATTCCCATATGGTTATAACTTTATGGATCATAATATGGACCTTAAAGATACCAACAAGGACACTGGCATGCACGGTATGCACGTTTCAGGTACAGTTGGTGCAAATGCTGATGATGATGAAGCAAAAGTGAATAATGGAATAAAAATTACAGGTATTGCACCAGAAGCTCAAATCTTAGTTATGAGAGTTTTTGGACAAGATGTAGCAACTACAAACACTTCAGCATATATCGAAGCTATAGAAGAAAGTATTATACTCGGTGCTGACTCTATGAATATGAGTTTGGGTTCAATGTCAGGTTCTGAACAAGGCATCGACCTTGGTATGGATCTTGCACTTCAAAATGCAAAAAAGGCAGGATCAATCGTAGCTATTGCCGGTGGTAATGACTTCTATACAACATGGGGCAATGATAATCCGCGTGCAACAAACCCTGACTGGGGAGTTATGGGTACGCCAGGTGTAGCAGAAAGTGCATTTACAGTTGCTAACTATAATAATAATAGCATGGTAACAGATGCTTCAACATTTATTAAGGATGAAAATGGAAAAGAGATTGAAGTTGTTGCTAAAGCTATGGATACAATTGATGATGCTGTTGATACTGGCTTTAAATCAATGCAAGAATATGAAATAGTTGATGTTGGCTTAGGCAATACTGAAGCTGACTACAATGGACAAGGTGTTAAAGGTAAAATTGTTTTAGCACAAAGAGGTGTCAATTCATTTGCTGACAAGATTAAACTTGCCCAATCAAAAGGCGCTATTGCTTTCTTGTTAGGAAATAATGAAGCTGATAAACCGGATTACTTTATAATAATGCAAACTCAAACTAAAGGTTTAATTCGGGGATATTCTGTAACATATAGAAACTATATGAAAATTAAACAAAATATTGCAGATGCAAAAGCGGCTGGAAAAGTGCCTATGATAAAAATCAATACTGAAAAGCATGAGATGGCAAATCCTGGTCAATACAAGATGAACGAATCAACAAGCTGGGGTCCAAACCCAACACTTAGATTAAAACCAGAGATAACCGCTCCCGGTGGAGAAATTTACTCAACAGTTAATAACGGTAAATACGAAAGTATGACTGGTACTTCTATGGCAACTCCTCATGTTGCTGGTGGTATCGCCCTTGTTAACCAATTTTTAACAAAGAACAAAATTTCAGTTGAAGGTGCAGAAAAACATCAATTCATCAAGAATATAATGATGGCAACAGCGACACCTATTCTTTATGAAAATGTAAAAGGTTTCTATAACTCACCAAGAGTACAAGGTGCGGGCCTTATGAACCTAGAAGCTGCAGTTAACCCATATCTTGTTACACTAACAGATGCTAGTGGCAAAATGAGTAACGGCAAAGCAGTTGTTGAATTCGGTTCAATAAAAGATGAAAAATTAGATTTTACTTTAAAATTAAAGAACTATTCGGATAAACCAGCTACTTATAAAGTTCATGGTATTGCCCAAACAGACCAAGTTAAAGACGGCAAAATTACCTTTGAACCAGCAAAACTTGGAGAAGCAAATTTTGCTGAAATTACAGTAAATGCTAATAGCGAAGCTACATTTACTGGCAGCATTGACCTTACAGGAAAATTAGAAACTGCTAAGAAAAATCAACCAAATGGATTCTTTATAGATGGATTCATTTTCTTCGAAAGCAAAGCTAATGCTGAAGGAGCAAAAGAATTTGCAGACCTTTCAGTACCATACTTAGCATTCTATGGCGATTGGGCAAGTTTACCTATAATCGATGGATTTGCTGATGATATAGTTTTTGATGAATCACCTTCAGGAAAAACTTGGGTAGACAATATTCCGTTCTGGTATCAAGGAACTGATTATAATGATTTCCCTGGAAAATATTTTGACCAATGGAATTTCACACACTTCTACTCAAAATGGCATGACGGCGGAAGAATGATTCAAGGCTACCAAGCTTGGTCAGATAAATATCTTGGAGAATTTGCAATAAGCCCTAACGGAGACTCTGACAAGGATGAAATGAGTTTCCACGGAGTATTTTTAAGAAATGCAGATAACTTAAAATTTGAATTTATCAATGAAGCTGGTGAAGTTGTAAAGACTATAGCTGAACCATATAGAAGTACTATAAAGAAGAATTATTACAAGCAAAAATACACTGAAGATCCGGTATGGACTTGGAGAGGTGAAGACAAAAACGGCGGACAAGTTCCTGATGGAAATTATAAAGTTAAGATTACGGCAAGCGCTCAAGATAACAAGTCAAGTGAACAAGAATATGTAAAGACTGTTTATGTAGACAGAGTAAAACCTGAAATTGAATTGATAGATGCTAATCAAGTTGGAAATTCAGTAACTATTAAATTTAAATCAACTGATGATAGATCAGGTCTTGCATGGATGGATGTATTTGAACTTGGCGATGCTACTGAATACGGCTATGAAGAAGTGCCGGGAGAAGAAAAGTCATTAATATTTAATGCAAGATTTGACAATTTAAAAGCTGACTTTAAGCTTGCTGACAATATGGATAAGATTTGGATTGGCGCTATGGATATGGCGGGTAACTACTTCGAAAGAACTCTTACCGATATCAAGAATAATGGTAAAGTTACATTCGAACTAAAATCAAGCGATCCGACTGATACATCATTCCCTAAGGAATTGCCAAGACTTGACTATAAAGTTGTTGATGAGAATGGTAAAGAAAAGTGGTACTACACAACTGATACTAATAATTTAATGTATACGGATTATGTTGCTTATTATCCTGATTTATTCTCAGGATACACTGTAGAGATAAAGCCTGAAGAATTTACATTATCTAAAGATAATCAAACACAAAATGTTGAAGTTATATTTACAAAAGTAGATGACAGTAAATTTGGTGTTTTTGATTTAATCATTACAAATGGATCAGACTATCCGGGAGATATCAAAGTCTTTGCAGTTGATGAAAATGATAACTACTATGTAGTTCCAAGAAAGACAAACTATGCAAAGGATATGTACGAAACAAAACTTCCTGCAGGTGAATACAAAATAGTTGTTGAAGGAAACAACCCTAAAGAAACACCGAAATTGGCTTTTGGCGATAGAACATTAGTCATAAAAGAAAATGAAACTACTGAAATCGAAACAAGATTGATTTGGACAGGAGAAATCATTTCATATCGTTTCGTTGCAGATGGAACAACATTAAATAATGTCTTCGGAAGTGATTTAACTGATGCAAAAGATGATAAAGGAAATGATTATAAAGTTTTAAATAACTTTGCTGATTATTTTGAAGTATATGAAACAGAATCTGGAGATAAGCTTGAAATAGAAAATGCTCCGGCATATAACTACACAAAAGGTAACGGTTATGAACTTGTGTATTTTGAAATAAATGTTAATGTTTCAGGAACATATAAAGTTGTTTCAAAATTCGATTTGAAGCAATACGGTATACAAAATCCAATTCTTGTTCTTGACACTATTTATGATCAACAATCATATGAAAAGAACCTAGGAGAAATGATTATTTATCCTAATGACCCTGACCAAACAGGCTCATTGACAATAACAACAGAATTCTTCACAAAGAAAAATGTTGATAAACCAAGTGTTAAGTATGAACTTTATAACTCAAGAGATGAACTTGTTGAAAATTGGACAAATTTACCTCAAGGAACATACTATCTAAGAACTTGGGTTCAAGATGGATTTAGACCTGAAAGAGAAGAATATAAAGTTGAAATTTACAAAGATGATAAGGTCGATGAACTAAATCAAACATTAAATGTTCGTTGGTTCCACATAGGTGAAGAATCAGCTAGAAAGAACCCTGTTGTAGAATTCGGTGTTGGCGGTGCTGAAACTGCCGACTACGGTGAAGATATTAAATTAACTCTTGTTAATGTTGAAGACGGTACAAGGCATGAAATAAGTGTACCGATTGGAAAAGTATACTATGAATTAATTCCTAACGGCATTTACAAAATGACTGTAAATCTAAAAGACGGTTGGGATTATATCTACTTTACAGATAAAGGAAACGGTGGAGACAGAACTCAAGGTAATCCTGATGAAGTCGCATTTACAGAAAGCTACAACTATATAGAACTTGCTCTTAGAAGAACAAATAAACCAGACTATACTACAGATTATAAGTTAAGTATAGAAGAAGAAGGACTTGATCCAAGTGCTAGTAGACCTAAATATTATCTAGAAGATACTAAAGATAAAGACCATTACTATTACACAGATAAGGATGAGTTTATAAACATAACACCAGGTGAATACACTCTATACGTTGATAAAGAGCCAACTGGATATGTAGCAGAGCCTAAGATGCAAAAAGTTACTATAACAGAAGAAGATAAGGTAGCTACAGCTACAGTAAAATATACTATTGAAGAAGGAAGAGTTTTATTAAGTCCACTTGTTAAAGCGATAGAAAATGCTAAGAAGTTATTGAATACAGACAATAAATTAACTGATGAATACAGAAAAGATCTTGAAGCTTTAATAAAAGATGGTGAAGATTATTTAGCAAAACCTGATAATGAAAAGACTCAAGATGATATCTATGCAAAGGCAAAAGCTATTAATGATATGCTAGCTAATCCTAAACATATAGTTCCACCAACACCAACACCAGACCCTGGTAATGAACCATATGAGCCATCATGGCCAGATGAACCATACAGACCAGAAAGACCATATAGACCATACAGACCAAGCGTAGACAAGACTGAAGAAAAGAAGGAAGAACCAAGTCCTGTTACTCCTAAGGAAGATAAAAAAGACTACGGCATCGTTGAAACTGAAGAATTACTTCCTGTAACATTAAATGACATTCCAAACACTGCAGCTGGTACAGCAATCAGATCACTTGTATCTCGCGGTATATTAGCTGGTATGGGTAATGACAAGTTCCAAGGCGAATTACCTATAACTAGAGCTATGGTATCTGCAGTATTGATGAGAATATCTGTTGATAAGAACATTAATACACAAACTAAGTTTACTGACGTTAAAGCAGGAGACTGGTTTAACGAAGCAGTTATGTGGGCAGCTGGCAATGGCTTATTCGTAGGATATCCTGATGGATCATTTAAACCTAACAAGTTTGTTAGTCGTCAAGAGCTTGCTCTTATCTTACAAAAGTTCTTAGCTCTACACGGAATCAATATGGATGAAGTTAAGACTTGGACATATAATGATCTTGACAAGATTCCAGCTTGGAGTAAAGATGCTGTTGTAGCTATGGCAAAGATCGCTTTAGTTAATGGACAAACAGATACAATGTATAATCCAGAAAGCGAATTTACTAGAGAAGAGCTAGCAGTAATGCTATACAATATAATAAGATGGGTTGAAACTCATTAATTAAATAGAAAAACTATTTACTAAGAGAGACTGTAAAAGGTCTCTCTTTTATGTCACGCACATGTCTATGGACTCATGCCGCGCCTAATACATCCGCCGCGCTTATATATGGCACGCGCGGGTCCATTAGCAAGGCTAGATGCTTTGTAAATATTTTGTATAATTATAATCTCATTTTCACCCGCCTTTGTATTGATAAATCACTGCTTTTGTGGTAAAATTAAATTTAGAGGTTGATATAATGACTGAAGTATTAAAAATTACTGATGAGAATATAAAATTATGTGCTGAAGAGATTAAAAGAGGCGGTCTTGTTGCCTTTCCGACTGAAACTGTTTATGGTCTTGGTGCGGATGGACTAAATGCTGAGGCTGTAAAAAAGATTTATGAAGCAAAGGGTAGGCAAAGTGATAACCCTCTTATACTTCATATAGCATCGCGTGAGATGATTGAGCTGCTTGCTTACTACGAGAGTAAATACGATGCGCTTCTTGATGCTTTTTGGCCGGGACCTATGACTATAATTTTAAAGAAGAAGGACATCGTTCCAAGCGTAATCACTGCTGGGCTTGATAGCGTCGCTATACGTATGCCATCTAGCGATGTAGCGAGAAAGCTGATTGAGTATGCGGGCACACCCATAGCCGCTCCAAGCGCGAACATATCTGGCTATCCATCGCCAACATGCGCTGAGCACGTCTACAAGGACCTTCATGGCAAGCTAAAGTACATACTTGACGGCGAGATGAGTGAGGTCGGCATCGAGTCGACTGTCATCGACCTAAGTAGAGACAAGATCCGCATCTTAAGGCCGGGCAAAATCTCATTAGAGGATTTACAAAAAATTATTCCTGAAGCTGAGTACGACGAGGCCATCACTGACGATAAAGAAGTTAAGAAGCCCATCAGCCCGGGACAAAAATATACGCACTACAAGCCAAATGCCAAGGTAGTCATCATCATGGGTGAGGGCGACGGCCTAATAAAAAAGATGAAGGACGAGTACGAAGCAAACATTGAGAAGAATCCAGTTGTATTCACGCTTAAGGAGTACGAAGACGAATTCCATGGCTTTAGGACCATGGACCTAGGATCAATAAAAGAGCCCATCAGCATATCGCACAATATATTTAACTTGTTAAGAACGGCTGATGACATGGGCTACGGCTACATCATCTTACAAGGCTACGAGCGCAAGGGCATTTTCATGGCGATTATGAACAGAATCATCAAGTCGTCGGGCCACAACATAAAGTATTGAAAATAAAAATTTTATATGATAAAATTGTAAAGGAGAGGTATCATGAGAAAGATAGGCATTGCATCAGATCACGGAGGATTTGAATTAAAGGAAAAGTTAAAGAGCTACCTTAGTGAAAAAGGTATCGGAGTCGTTGATTATGGAACTGATTCAACTGAGTCGGTTGACTACCCAGTTTATGGCAAGAAGGCTGCTAAAGGTGTAATTGCAGGCGAAGTAGAAAAGGCTGTCGTTATCTGCGGCACTGGCATAGGCATTTCACTTGCGGCGAACAAGGTAGAAGGCATCAGATGCGCTCTTTGCACTAACGAATACATGGCGAAGATGTCTAGAAATCACAATGACGCGAACATGCTGGCTCTTGGCGCAAGAGTAATCGGTGATGAGCTTGCGAAATCTATACTTGATACATTTTTAGCGGAAGAATTTATAGCAGGAAGACATAAAAGAAGAGTCGATTTAATCGAAAATTGTTAGGAGGGTATTATGGTAACTGTATTTGATCATCCACTTATTAAACACAAACTAAGCATATTAAGAATGAAGCAAACTGGTACAAAGCAATTTAAGGAGATAGTTACTGAACTATCTATGCTTATGGGCTACGAAGTAACTAGAGACTTACAATTAGAAGAAATGACTATAGAGACACCTATATGCAAGACTACTGGCTATAGCTTAGCTGGCAAGAAGATTGCGCTAGTGCCAATACTTAGAGCTGGCCTTGGTATGGTTGACGGCATGTTAAGCCTACTTCCAGCTGCAAAGGTTGGCCACATAGGTTTATATAGAGATCCAGAGACTTATGAACCAGTTGAATACTACTGCAAACTCCCTTCAGACATTGAGAAGAGAGAGGTCATAGTGCTTGACCCAATGCTTGCAACTGGCGGAAGTGCATCTGCTGCCATAGACTTTTTAAAGAAGAGAGGTGCAAAGCATATCAAGCTTGTAAACATCATCGCTGCTCCTGAAGGAGTTGAGTACGTAAAGAGTCATCACCCAGATGTTGACATCTTCGTAGCGAGTGTTGATGAAAAGCTTAACGAGCATAAATATATCGTTCCAGGTCTTGGAGATGCAGGAGACAGACTTTTCGGAACTAAGTAGGTGAATTAATTGAGGAGAATATATTTTGCGGCTTTTGTAAGCTTGGTCCTTGGACTAATATTTTCTAAGCTTCAAATACGCTTGTCTAAGAAATTTGGTTTCATCGATGTTCCAAAGGATCAAAGACGTATGCATACTGATGCCATCCCGACTTGCGGGGGCTTCGCTATGTACTTCGCGATCTTTATCCCTTATATGATACTATATAAGTTTACTCCAAGGAATACAGCCATATTCATAGGTGCGACAATCATATTGTTATCTGGCTTCTACGATGACATGCATGACCTTAAACCGAAATACAAGGTGCTATTTCAGCTATTAGCTGGGCTTGTAGTATATTTCTTAGGCAATATAAGGATAATGAACATAGGTAACCCATTTATTGATAATAATTTGTTATCGCTTGGCTACCTATCGCTTCCAGCAACGCTATTTTGGATAGTGGCTGTTACAAACATCATAAATTTAATAGATGGTCTCGATGGTCTAGCAGGAGGCGTTGTCTTTATCTCGTCAATGACTTTAGCCGTGGTGTCGGTTTCGTATGAACAGTACTCGCTGACAGCTTTATGTCTATGTGTCGGCTTTAGCTATCTAGCCTTTTTAAAATATAATTTTGCTCCGGCAAAGATATTTATGGGCGATACGGGTGCTTTACTCGCGGGCTTTATGCTCTCTGTCATCACTATACAAGGAGCGATGAAGGCGGTCGCAGCCATTGGTATCATAGTACCAATCATGATACTTGGCTTACCTGTCTTTGATACGACATTTGCAATGATTAGAAGGCTTCTTAGCGGCAGATCCATCGCCTCGGCAGACAAGGGCCACTTGCACCATAGACTCTTAAGAAAGTACTCGACTAAGAAGACGGTTTTGATACTATATACGATATCAGCCATATTCTCAATATTTGGCATACTTGTGATGAAGCTTAGAAATACTGTTTCGGTACTTATTTCAGGAATTATATTTATGATAATAGTTTTTTTAGCATACAAGATTGGATTGTTTAAGGATGGTGAAAATTGAAAGCTTTAGTAATATTTGGAACAAGACCTGAAGGCATAAAGATGGCGCCTATTATTAAGGAGCTTAAAAACGCTGATGGTGTTGAGCTTGTAACGTGCATAACGAGTCAACATAGAGAGCTTTTGGACTCGGTAATAAAGGTTTTTGATTTAGAAATTGATTATGATTTGAATATATTTGAAAAGGGACAGACTTTGACTGACATAACTGTAAGGTCATTAAAGGGACTTGAAGAAGTTATCAAGAAGGAAAAGCCTGATGTTGTTTTGGTTCAAGGGGACACTACAACTGTGTTTGCAGGAGCGCTTGAAGCTTTTTACAACGGTGTTAAGATAGGTCACGTTGAGGCGGGCCTACGTAGTGGCAATATTTTAAGCCCCTTCCCAGAGGAAGCGAACAGGAAGCTAACTGGCATCATGACTGACTTTCATTTCTGCCCAACACAAAGGGCGAAGGAAAACCTTATCAAAGAAGGCTACGATATGGATAAGCTTTACATAACTGGTAATACTGTAATTGACGCGCTTCTAATGACAGCTGACAAGGTTGATTCATTTACAAGAGATGATCTTAAGAAGATTGATTTAAGTAAAAAGCTAATTCTGCTTACTTCACACAGAAGAGAGAACCAAGGCGAGCCTATGGAAAACATCTTCGGAGCAGTGAGAAAAGTGGCTGATGAGTTTAACGATGTGAACATCGTCTTTCCAATGCATCCAAACCCAAGGGTTAGGGAGCTTGCAAAGAAGCACTTAGACGGAGCTAGTAATGTGATTTTAACTGAGCCAGTTGAGTATGAAGACATGGCTTATATACTTAAACATGCCTACATGGTAGTCACTGACTCAGGTGGACTGCAAGAGGAGGCACCTGCGCTTGGCGTACCAGTTCTTGTTGTTAGACGCGAGACTGAAAGGCCAGAGGGCATTGAGTATGGCACTGCAAAGCTTGTCGGAACTGAGTTTGACAGCGTTTATAATAATATGAAGACGCTATTAACAGACAAAGATGAGTATATGAAGATGCATAAGGCCATCAACCCATATGGCGACGGCAATAGCGCCAAGATGATTAAAGATATATTGATAAGAGAGGTAAAGTAATGAAATTAGGTATAGTAGGACTACCAAACGTTGGTAAGTCAACACTTTTTAACGCCGTGACAAAGGCGGGAGCAGAGGTAGCTAACTACCCATTCTGCACCATAGACCCCAATGTCGGCGTTGTTGAAGTGCCAGATGAGAGAATAAAAATATTAACAGATGTAAATAAATCGAAGAAAACAATTCCAGCTGTAATTGAGTTTTATGATATAGCTGGTCTTGTTAAGGGCGCGTCAAAGGGCGAGGGCCTTGGCAATAAGTTCTTATCGCATATAAGGGAAGTTGAAGCCATTGTCCACGTGTTAAGAGTTTTTGAAGACGAAAACATAGTCCATGTCGATGGAAATATAGATCCAATCAGAGATATAGAGACTATAAACCTAGAACTTATCTTCTCTGACTTAGACATGGTTGAAGCGAGAATACAAAAATTAACAAAGCAAGTGAAGGGCGATAAGTCTTTACAAGCAGAACTTGATTTACTTAATGAAGTGAAAAAGGTTCTTGAAGAAGGAAAGTCAGCCAGAGTGCTTGAGCTTAACGATGATCAAAAGGCTATGCTTAGAGGATTTAATTTGCTTAGCTTAAAACCAATTATCTACGTATTAAATGTATCTGAAGACGACTACATCAATGATTTAAAGGACAATAAATACGTTGACAAGCTTAGGGAATACGCTGAAGCAGAAGGTTCTGAGATAGTTCCAATCTCAGTTAAGATCGAAGAAGAGATGAGTGAACTTGATGACGAAGAGAGAAAGGCTTTTCTTGAAGACATGGGCATAAAAGAGTCCGGTCTAGATAGACTTATAAGGAAGAGCTATAAGCTACTTGGCCTAATGAGCTTCTTAACAACTGGTGAAGACGAGACAAGAGCGTGGACTATTAAGAAGGGCACTAAGGCCGTTGACGCAGCAGCTAAGATACACTCAGACATCGCTAGAGGCTTTATACGTGCGGAAGTTGTTAGCTATGATGACCTTGTAGCCAATGATATGTCCATGAACAAAGTAAAAGAGAAGGGTCTTATGAGGCTAGAAGGCAAAGACTATATTATGCAAGAAGGAGATATAGTTTACTTCAGGTTTAATGTATAATGAAAATTTTAGAATATGATGAAAAATTAACTTTTAAGTCAAAGTACTACGATGAGGAAGCTGTTTTTCTTGATATTGAAACGACAGGACTTAGCCCCATGAGAAGCTTTATCTACCTCATCGGGCTAGTTTTTATTGACTTAAAGAAGGTGACAATGCATATAACGCAGCTCATAGCTGAGGATAGAGATGAGGAAGAAGAAATTCTTAAGCTAATGAAGGAGAGGCTTAAGGGCTACAAGACAGTCGTTACTTATAACGGAAACTCATTTGACCTTCCTTTCATCGCGAAGAGGTCCGAGCGTTATGGTATAGAGCCCATAGCCATGGACTCCTTTGATATGTATGAAAAACTTAGACTACACAAGGACACCTTAAAGCTTGATGGGCTTAAGCAAAAGAATATTGAGAAGAAGCTTGGCATCACTAGAGAAGACCGTTACAATGGCGGCGAGTGCATCAGCTTTTACAAAGACTATGTAAAGAATAAAAATCAAGAAAGTTTTGATAGATTCGTCCTTCATAATTACGATGACCTTTTGTATATGCCGGCAACTATGTCTATACTGGACCTATTAGATGAGAAGATCACCATAGACATAGACGGACGCAAATACAAATTCGATAAGCATAGCATAAAAAAAGACATCTTGATGATTGACTTTACTACCGATATGGGTATTAATACTTATGTAGAGGAAACAGGCTACCTCATTGAAGAGGATGAGGAGCGTAGACATCTTGAGTTTACGTTAAAGACTGGCTATATGAAGGATGCGCGCAAGGTGAAGTACCTTGAGAAGAGCTCCCTAGCTAGCTTAAAAAGCGAGGACTTCGACGGCGAGGACCTAGTCGAGGAAGGCGTTGTTCCTATACGCATACAAAATAAATTATTTATTCGAAATATAATTAAATTAGGTAGTATTTAGGAGGTTAAGATGAAATTAGAACTTTATTACAAGGCTGAGTGCCCATTCTGTCAAAAGGTATTAAACTATATGATGGACAACTGTCAAATCAAGGACGTTGAACTTGTTGACATTAAAGAAGGAAATAATAACGAAGACTTAATCAAAAGAGGCGGCAAGGACCAAGTGCCATGCCTATTCATTGACGGCAAGCCGCTTTACGAATCAGACGATATAATTAAGTATTTCAAAGAAAATTTTTAGGAGGTAAAATTATGGACTACAAAGATTTACCAGCACAAGAGGTTTTTCATTGGTTTAAAGAGATTAACCAAATCCCAAGAGGATCAGGCGACGAAAAAAGAATTTCTGATTTTCTATACAATTGGGCTAAGGAAAGAAATTTAGACGTTTGGCAAGATGAGGCACTAAACATCGTTATACACAAAGCTGCTACTAAGGGCTATGAAAATGCGCCAAAGGTTATCCTACAAGGACATATGGATATGGTTTGCGAAAAAGGTTTAGATAGCAACCATGATTTCTCTAAAGATCCAATCGAAATGATAGTTGATGGAGACTATCTAAGAGCAAATGACACAACACTTGGCGCTGACGATGGTATAGCAGTTGCTATGGCACTTGCAGTACTTGATGCAGACGACATCGAGCACCCAGCCATCGAAGCAGTGTTTACAACAGCTGAAGAAACATCCATGGTCGGAGCAGTAAACTTAACAAACGAGCACCTAAGTGGCGATTACCTATTCAATATTGACTCTGAAGAAGAAGGTATATTCTTATCATCAAGCTCAGGCGGTGTCAATAGTGAATCAAAATTTGAAGTTGAATTTGAAGACAATAGCGAAGCAGCTCTAGAAATTAGCTTAAAGGGCTTTACTGGCGGACACAGCGGTATGGAAATTATTAAGCAAAGAGCAAATGCTATCAAGGTTTTAGGAAGATTATTAAATGAATGTAACTGTGAAAAACTAAGATTAGCTTCAATAGAAGGCGGTACTAAGCACAATGCCATCGCCAATGTAGCCAAGGCTACTATAATTCATACAGACTACGCTAAAGTTAAAGATGCGATGAATGAATTATTTACTCACATCAAAAAAGATTATCACGTAGAAGACCCAAATATGAGCCTTGAATTTAAAGAAGTAAAAGCTGAAAAAGTAATGACTAAGAAGGATACTAACAGAATCATAAACTTCTTAATGCTTGCTCCACACGGTGTTATCTACATGTCTAAGGACATAGAAGGCCTTGTAATGACAAGCTGTAACGCAGCTGTACTTAGAATTGATGGAAATAGTGTGAACTATCTATGCTCAATCAGAAGTTCATCCGACGCAGCTCTTGTTGAAGTAAGAGAACAAGTTAGAATTATGACAGAAGTACTAGGAGGAAAAGTTGAACTTTCGGAAAGCTATCCTTCATGGGAATTCGATGAAGACCCAGTACTAAGAGATTTAGTATCAAAGGTTTATAAAGAAGTTACAGGTAAAGACGCAGAAGTAAGCGCTATACACGCAGGACTTGAATGCGGTCTACTAAAACAAATCTTACCAGATACTAAGATGATAAGCTTTGGACCAAACATATACGACGTTCATACAAACAGAGAACATCTAGATATCAAGTCAACAGCTAGAATGTGGGAATTCCTTAAAGCGCTTCTAAAAGCAGTTCATTAGCTTCTTTCAAATTAAAACATAAATACACAGAAAAAATGCACTTCGCTAGCGAAGTGCATTTCTCTTATCTAAACTATTTTGTTTTTATATTAATACCTTTCTCTTTAAGCCTCTTGTTCTTATATATACTAAGCAGTTCATATATAGTCGAGAATAGTGGCACGAAGAGTATCATTCCAGTGACGCCAAATAGCGCACCACCTACAGTTATCGCCACAATTACAAACATTGCAGGTAAGCCGACCTTGTTGCCAACTATCCTTGGATAAGTAACATTGCCATCAAATTGTTGCAAGACTATTATAAATACTATGAACATCAAAGCTTTGAACGGTGATTGTAAAAGTATTAGCAGTGCGCCGGTGAAAACACCGATGTAGGCACCTAGTATTGGTATTAAAGCGCCCAGACCCATGATTATGGATATGGCTGGAGCAAACGGGAATCTAAATATAAGCATACCTACAAAACACATTGCGCCAAAGACAAGAGCTTCGATGAACTGACCAGTGAAGAAATTGTAGAAGTTTTCAAAGATAATTTTACCAAGCTTAACAAGCTTGTCAGCCCATTTCTCAGGTAAAGCTGAGTATAAAAGCTCCTTAGACTTTCTAGACAGGTCCTCCTTAGAGATTAAGGCATATATAGCGAAGACAAAGCCCATTAAGACACCAAATAAAGTGTTTAGTACAGAGCCAACCCTTGATACAATAATGTTAAATAAATCAGTGTTAGCATTTTTGATATAGTCAATCAGAGCCTTTTGAGCGCTATTAATATTAATCTTTGAGAATATTTTATGAATGCTATCTTCATATTCTTTAAGCACTGGTATCTTCACAAGTTGATCTTCAAAATCAGGAAGCTTTTCAACAACACTTATTAGTGAGGCTTGAACCCTTGGACCTACTATATAAATAAGTAAGAAGATTATGAGAGCAAGAGATAGAAGCGTAAGAAGCAAGCAAACAGCACGCTTGCCGCCTTTTTTCTTCGGCTGCCACTTCTTAAAAATTTTCTCTTCAAACAACTTAAGTGGTATATTAAGTATAAAAGCAACAAAGCCTCCGGCTAAGAAAGGCGTGATGATGCCTAAGAAAACGTTGAAGTAGTGCCAAATCATATGCAAATTGTTTAGCAAAATGTATAAAATAATTCCAAAAGCGATTAAGTTTCTATAAAAATTAAAGGCTTTTTTATTGTATTTTTCGTCCATAATTATGCCCCCTTATAAGTTAATTATACAACACAAGAGTAGCTAATTCAATACAAAATTAAAATTTACCTAAACTTTACACGCACTTAACCACAAAAGATCTGATATGGCTTATAATATAAGTGTAGGAATTTTCAAATTAATCAAAGGAGTGTGTTGAATGAAATTAAAGTCATTAGCGTTTTCACTTACTAAGTATCCATATATCTACAAGAAAGCGGACAAAATACACTTCAAGAAACCTCCAAATTAAAATTTACCCAGGAAAGATAGGCTCGATGAGAGTCTTTCTTTTTTTGCAAAAAAATATCCGTAGGGTCCATAGCCTTACGGATATTTTCATATTATATCATATTTTTAAAGCCACTTGGCAAGGTAACGACGCTTGGCTTTTCTGGCATCTTGCTATTGAGCTCGAGACCTAAGTAGCCAATCTTGTCTTTTCCAAACTTTTCTCTGATCTCGTTAAAGACCTTCTCAAGTCTATCGTCTTTGATGACTTTTTTCGGGGCAAATAGACTCAGCTGCTCAGTCTTTGTGTTCCTCGTAAGATTTATCGCGGATATCGTGAGGCTCCTAATCGCTTCTTTGAAGTCGTAGCGCTCCTTAAAGAGCTCCATAGCCTTGTCGTTTAGCCTAAGTGCGCTGATGCTTGTCTCGGTGAAGACCTTTTGGAAGCTCACGTAGTCAAGATTTTTATCCCTTATCGTTATCCTCACGCCGCCTGCCTTGAGATCCTCTTCGATTAATTTTTTGCTCACCTCAATGGCGAGCTCCTCGAATATCTTTTTCACCTCATCGTATGAGTTTAGATCGGCCTTGGTGGTTACACCTCTGGATATGGACTTGATCTTGTCACGATGGTAGTAGTCGCAAACCTCGCTAGTGTCGTAGCCGTTTGCGTACTGCCATAGATATAGTCCTCTTATTCCAAGCTTTCTTTTTAATAGATTTACATCTGCCTTGGCAAGTTCACCCAGTGTATTAATGTTCATGTACATAAGTTTTTTCTTCGTTTTACTGCCTATGCCAATGATGGCGTCTGTTGATAGCGGCCAAACTATCTCTTTAAAATCATCCTTCTTTATAACTGTCACTGCATCGGGCTTCTTAAGGTCACTGCCAAGCTTTGCAAATATCTTGTTGTAGCTCACGCCAATGCTGACTGTTATGCCGAGCTCTTTCTTGATACGCTCTTTAATCTCGTGGGCAATGGCCTCGCCACTGCCAAATAATTTTTTGGAGCCTGTTACATCGAGCCAGCACTCGTCTAAGCCGAAGGGTTCGACTTGATTGGTATAGCTATAGTAAATTTTATGCGCTAACTTTGAGAACTTAAAGTACTCATCATAGTGCGGTTTTACAGCAACTAGGCCGGGGCACTTCATCTTCGCCTCAAAGAGACTATCTCCCGTCTTTACGCCAAAGGCCTTTGCTTCGTAGCTCTTAGCTAGAACTATGGAGTGTCTATCTTCGACTGAACCGCAGACTACAAGCCGTTTACCAACGAGAGATGGATTTAGTTTTCTCTCGATAGAGGCGTAGCAGTTATTCATGTCTGAATGAAGTATTGTTCTTGTCATCTTATCACCTGTCTTTCATCTACTTACTTAATAATTATTGCTACTTGAATGACTAAGACAATTATAGACCATTTACATGGGCTTGTCAATACTACTTTTGTAGTATATTTGACAGTTTTAGTCATATAGTCAAATAAAGAAGCTTAGTGACTTGTCTTAGGTATAGTGGACGCGCTTGTGCTAAGGCGTGGCACTTCACAAGCAAAATCACTATTGCCATCGCAGCTCATTTGTCAAGCAAAATCACTATTGCCATCGCGCGTCATATGTCAAACAAAATTACTATTGTCACTGCGCATCATTTGTCAAGTAAAATCACTACTCTTATGACGGACCTTTAATTAGTAAAATTACTATCTAAACAGTTTTTTATAGATGGGCGCAAGACCATAAACGTGGTGAGGACAAAGACAATAATATTAATTTAGATAATCGTTTAAAAACCTTGTAAAATCGCCGCGAATATGGTATTATTAAGTTTAGGTGATAGCATGATTAAATTTGAAAATGTAAGTTTTGCTTACGACAAAAATGAAAAAGACAAGAAGGCTCTAGACGATGTGAGCTTTGAGATAGAGAAGGGTGAGTTCGTGTCTATACTTGGCATGAACGGAAGTGGCAAGTCAACCATAGCGAAGGTCATGGACGGCATTTTGCTTCCGACTGAAGGCGATGCGACTGTCATGGGCATGAACACGAAGAACGAAGAAAACCTTCTTGAGATAAGACAAAACTTAGGCCTTGTCTTTCAAAATCCGGACAATCAAATCATAGCGACTATAGTCGAAGAGGACGTTGCCTTCGGTCCAGAGAATCTTGGTCTGCCAACGCCTGAGATTAGAAAGAGGGTCGACGAAGCTTTGGAGATAGTATCGATGAGTGAATACAAAAAGCATGCGCCGAACCTATTGAGCGGTGGACAAAAGCAAAGGCTAGCCATCGCAGGCATACTTGCTATCAACCCGAACATCATTGTCTTTGACGAGCCGACTGCCATGCTCGATCCAGTGGGCAGAAAGGAAGTCATGGACACCATTATCAAACTGAACAGAACATACGAAAAGACTATAGTACTCATCACGCACTTCATGAGCGAGGCGGTTCTATCTGACAGGCTCATGGTCATGCACGAGGGCAAATTGGTCTGGGACGATACACCTAGACATATATTTTCAAATGTAAAAAAGGTGCACTCGCTTGGACTTGATGTGCCGCAAGTGACTGATCTAAGCAATCTTCTTAAGGAGGACGGCTTCGATGTCGCTGGTGATGAGCTAAGCATAGATGAATTGGTGGCAAAATTATGATTGAAATAAAAAATTTATCATTTATATATAATAAGGACACGCCGTTTGAGGTGAAGGCGCTTGACGATATATCGCTAAGTATCAAGGACAATAGCTTTATCAGCATCATCGGTCACACTGGTAGCGGTAAGTCAACTTTTATGCAGCAATTAAATGGCTTACTTAGACCTACATCTGGAACTATAATTATAGATGGGGTGGACATAACGCAAAAGGAGATCAAGCTAAACAAGCTTCGTGAGAGCGTGGGCATGGTCTTTCAATATCCTGAGTATCAGCTTTTTGAAGAGACTGTTGAAAAGGATGTTGCCTTTGGCCCGAAGAACCTTGGACTAAGTGACGAAGAAGTCGCGATGCGTGTCAAGGACGCGATTGAGGACGTTAAGCTTGACTACGAATGGGTTAAGGACAGGTCGCCCTTTGAATTATCGGGCGGGCAAAAAAGGCGTGTTGCCATAGCGGGCATACTTGCTATGAGGCCGAAGGTGCTTATACTTGACGAGCCAACAGCGGGTCTTGATCCAAGGGCCAGGGAAGAAATACTTGACGAGATCTATGATATATACAAAAAGACTAAGATCACTGTTGTTTTGGTCTCACATTCGATGGAGGACGTCTTTACTTATGCGAATGAGATAGTCGTTTTAAGCAAGGGAAGGCTTATCATGCACAAGACTACTGACGAAGCGGTTAAGGAGCGTGAACTTCTTAAGAAGTACGATGTTGGTGTGCCTGAGATAACTGAGTTTATGTTTACTTTGCAGGAGAAATATCCGGGCCTAAATCCATATGTCAAGACCGTTGAAGAGGCAAGGAGCCATATACACGAGTATTTCGAGGTGAAGAAAAATGTTTAACAACGTATCCATAGGACAATATTTTCCGACAGATAGCTTTGTTCATAGGCTAGACCCAAGAGTTAAACTGATCTTCGTCTTCGTATTTATGATAGCGATTTTCTTCGTTGATTCATACATCATACTTGGACTTGTGGCGATCACCATAATCACGCTTATATTAATGAGTAAGGTGCCTATAAAGATAATTCTCAGAGGGCTTAAGCCGATGCGCGTGATTATCATAATGACTTTAATCTTCAACGTATTTTTCACGCCGGGAACACAAATATTTTCAAATCTTAAGTGGCCGTCGATGACATATGAAGGGCTAAACACAGGTCTTTTCATGTCATTTAGACTACTCTTATTAATACTCGGCTCGTCACTACTAACGCTTACAACATCGCCAATCAGACTAACTGATGGACTTGAGTCGCTGATGAGTCCACTTAAGAAGATCAAGGTACCAACTCATGAACTAGCGATGATGATGACTATAGCCTTAAGGTTCATACCGACACTGGCTGAAGAGGCTAACAAGATCAAGATGGCGCAAGAGTCGAGAGGAGCAAGCTTTAGCGGCAAGAACATAATAGAGACGGCTAAGAAGATGCTGCCGCTGATGATACCACTTTTCTTAAACGCACTTAAGAGGGCGGATGAACTAGCCATCGCCATGGACGCGAGATGCTACAACGGTGGCGACAACAGAGGCAAGCTAAATCCACTTATCTACACAAAGACAGATAAAGTGGCTATAATTGTAATACTGATATACTTTGGCTTTATAATATCGACAAAGTATCTATTTAATTTCATATGAAGAACATAAAATTACTTATAGATTTTGACGGGACAAATTATTCTGGCTTTCAAGCGCAAGAGAACGCTCACACAGTAGAGGACACGCTGAACGCATCCATTAGCAAGGCTTTGGGTGAAGACATAAAGGTAATCGGCTGCTCGAGGACTGACAAGGGTGTTAGCGCAAGAGGCTTTGTTTTGAATTTCAAAACTGATTCCGTATGTCCGGTCGACAAGATGATATATCCAATCAACGACAAGCTTCCTGAGGACATCAGGGTACTTAAGAGTGAAGAGGCGCCAGATGACTTTCACGCGCGCTTCTCATCGAAGGGCAAGTACTATAGGTACACGCTTGAACACAGGAAGTTTGGCAGGGCGACCGACAGGCACTTTGCATACAACTTTCCTTATAAGCTTGATCTTGACTTGATGCGCGAGGCGGCGAAATACATGGTCGGCGAGAAGGACTATAGAGCCTTCATGGCCATAGGTAGCGACGTTGACACGACGGTGAGGACCATTCACTCAATAGGCATCATTAGGGACGGCGACTTTGTCTACATCGATGTCAAGGGCAGAAGCTTTTTATATAATATGGTCAGGATTATGGCGGGCACACTCGTCTTTGTTGGTACTGGCATCTTGGATATAGATGAGATGGCTAGAGCGATAGACGAGGGCGATAGAAAGGGACTTGCACCTACTTTGCCAGCAAAGGGACTAGTCTTAGAAGAAGTTTATTATTAATATATATCTCTTGGTGAGAGCCGAGAGATATTTTTTCGCCTAACGCCTTGACGAATCGCCTAAAATATGGGATGAATTAGGCGATTTACCACAGAAAAAAAGACCCGGTTCATATGAACTGGGCCTTGTATTTGATATATGCTTTTGCCTTGTCTTAGAAATTATCTGTGCCTTTAAAGCCTCTTCCTTTAACTTCGTTTGTGTCTTGTATAGTGATGAAGGCGTTCGGGTCTATGGCGTTAGTTATCTTCTTTACATCAACTATCTCCCTAGGTCTAACCAGCATGAAGATAATCTTTAGATCGCTCTTTGACCAAGCGCCGTATGAGTCGATGATGGTTGCGCCACGCTCAAGCTTGTTCATCAGCTCGTATGAAAGCTCTTCGTAGTCCTTCGTTATAATCATAACGCTCTTTGTCGCATTAGCGCCTGTTTGCACTTTGTCAAGCACTTGGTATGCAACGAACATCGATATAACTGTGTAAAGGCCTTTAAGGACACCGAATTTTATACTCGCTAAACTAATTATGATTGCGTTCATTGCCATAAGCGCGCTGCCGATGTTGATGTTGTAGCGCTTCTTACATACTGCAGCAACTATATCGAGGCCGCCTTGGCAAGCGCCGTGCCTAAATAAAACACCCATGCCTATACCATTAAGAACGCCTCCAAAGATTGCGCTGATAAGTATGTCATCAAAGGTATTAAGCTTTTGCATGGGTCTTAAGAGTACCATAGTCGCGGACAATACAAATGTTGTAATAAACGCGTAAACTAAGAATTTCTTGTCAAGCTCCTTTAGTCCGAACAAAAATATTGGCAGGTTAATCGCGAAGAGCATGATACCTGCTGGTAGGCCAGTAAGTAGTTCTATGATTATGGAGATGCCGCCAACGCCGCCTGATAAAAGCTTATTTGGTATGAAGAAAAAGTTTATCGCAAAACTTGATAGTAAGCAGCCTATAACGATGGCTGTGATGGTAGTAGCAATTTCTTCGTTGTCGCCGAAGTATTCGTATCTGTCAAATTTCTTTTTCATTGTAATTTTATAAACTCCTTAAATATATTTATTGCTTCTCCATTATTATTCACAGCCATTGCCTCTGGATGGAACTGAACTAGATAGATCTTTCTATGAACGTCCTCCATAGCTTCAATTATGCCGTCGGAAGACTTTGCTGTGACTTTAAAGCCCTCCGCTATATCCTTAACGGCTTGATGATGTTCTGTATTGACAAGCATCTTCTTAAGGCCAGTTGCTCTGTGTAAAAAGCTTTGCTCTTTGATGGTGATGTAGTGCGCGCCGATAGAGAGTGTATCGAAGCTCACGTGCTCGAGCTTAGCTACGTTTGCCTTGTATATGTCTTGGTAAAGCGTTCCCCCTAGGTATGCGTTTATCAGCTGCATCCCTCTGCATATGCCAAGCATAGGCTTATTCGCCTTAATCGTTTCCTCTATAAGCTTTAGATCAAAGGCGTCTCTTTCATTCGAAATGCCTTGTATGCCTTTTTGTAGTTCTTCGCCATAGACAAGTGGATTTACATCGTGGCCGCCTGTTAGTATGACTGCATCAGCCATTGCCACGAGTTCACTTACGCCATCAATGTCAGTATATGGCGCTATGAAAGGAACTGCACCCGCCATCTTAACGGCTTCGGCGTAATTTCTATTGATTTGTACATAATTTCTCTTGCCATCTGAATATGGCTGAGAGCTAATCAAAATTTTCTTCATTTTATACTCCAATCTATTTCTTTAATATTGTGTGCTTTTAGATAGGCGTTCGTCTTTGAGAATGGCTTTGATCCGAAAAAGCCTCTATACGCCGATAAGGGCGATGGGTGAGCTGAGGTGATTACAAGGTTCTTCCTCGTATCGATGTATCTCATTTTGCTTCTCGCGTAAGCACCCCATAGGATATAGACGACATTTTCTTTATTTTTGCAAAGCGTCTCGATGATTTTGTCGGTAAATATTTGCCAGCCTATGTCCTTATGTGAATTGGCATAGCCCTTGCGAACTGTTAGCGTTGAGTTTAAAAGGAGCACGCCTTGCTTTGCCCAAGCATCTAAATCGCCGCTTCTATTGACAATGCCTAAATCGTCGTAGAGCTCCTTATATATATTTCTTAAAGATGGTGGGAGCGTCACGCCGTCATTGACGGAGAAGGCTAGGCCATTGGCCTGATTTACTTCATGGTAAGGGTCTTGACCCAAGATAAAGACTTTTGTGTCCTTAAGTGGCGATAGCTCAAGCGCCTTGAATATCTCGTAGTACTTTGGATATATGGTGTGCTCCTTGTACTCGCGGCGAAGTGCATCACGCATCTTGATGAAGTAGTCCTTAGTGTATTCACTTTGTAAAAATTCTTCCCAATCGCTATTTATGATCATGTTTCTTCATTTCCTTATATCTTTTAAGCTGCTCCTCATCTTCGACCTCCAGGTCTCTGTAATTAGCAAGACCTTCCATGTGATGAGTGAACTCGTGTTTTAAAACGTAGTATATCATGTCCTTGATATCATCTTCAGGCCAGTCCTCATACATCTTCATAAAAGAGCCGTAGTAGATGTATATAGCCTTGCCCATGGCTGAGCGCTCGTATTGACCCAGGATAAATAGGTCATCGTCGATTGCATCGGGCGATATCTTTAAATCCTCTGAGACGACTACGCCAAGATTTAGATCTCTAAAAAAAACTTCTGGTAGTCTCTCGCAGGCTTCATCAGTCCATGCTGTGAATGTGTCAATATCGGGCATCATAGGAACTTCGCTCCATCATTAAAATCTAGGCCTGCTTTGAATATATCTAAAACCACAAGAGCCGCCTTTAAGGCGATGTCCTCTTGTTCGTTAGTGATTTCTACGTGCTTATCAGTAACGCCTGTACCGTAGTTACCAACAACATTTAGTGAAGCGTACTTGATGCCTAATTCATTTGCAAGTATAACTTCAGGCGAACCAGTCATGCCAACAACGTCGCCGCCGATGGATTTATAGAATTTATTTTCAATCTTAGTCTCAAACTTTGGTCCTTCAGTAGTCACTAAGACGCCTGAAGTAATTTTGCCATCGTATTTTTCTTCGAATAATTTATTCATCTCTAGTGAATAAGGCTCGTCCATCGCAATGAATTTAACGCCTTTATCAAGACCAGTGAAGAAAGTGTAGTCCCTCTTCTTAGTGAAGTCCAAAAAGTCAGTCGCCATGACTATACTAAGCGGCTCTACTTCTTCTCTAAGCGAGCCAACTGAGTTGATTGCGTAAGCATATTCAACGCCTAAGTCCTTCATCGCCTTGACATTTGCTCTGTAATTTATAAATGTAGGGGGGACTGAGTAGTTCATTCCGTGCCTTGGAACGAAGATCGTGTCTTCATTAAGAACATTGTATTCACAAAGGCCATATTCATTTTCTATTGTCTTTGTCTCAATGCTCTTCATGCTCTTAAGAGCCGTTCCACCAATTATTGCGTATTTAAACATATTTACCTCCTTGAGCACAGGATAAGACCGAAGACCTTGTCAAAGCCTGCGTCCTTCATGGCGCGAGCCGAGTCCTTCATAGTCGTTCCTGTTGTTATTATATCATCGATTATTAGTACATTGCCACTTGCATCAGCGCTTTTTTGAAATATGCCCTTCATATGAGCCCTTTCAGAGTAGCTCAGCTTGTGCATATCACGTGCTTGTAGCTTTTTATACGTATATAGCTTTAGGCCCATATCCTTAGAGATGATCTTTACAATTTCGCCCATATGGTCAAAGCCTTTCTTCCTTAGCTTTTCCTCGTTCATGGGGACGCTTGCGATATAATCAATATTCTCATCTTTCATAATGTTTTTAATCTCTTCTTCAAATAGATAGGCGAGGGCAGATAAATATTTTTTCTGCATGCCAAACTTGTAGTTAAAGAGGTGCTCTCTAAAAAAGTCGTTGTAGTAGACGATTGAGTAGAGCCTCTCAAAGCCATCAATAAAGAAAGTTTTCCTGATTATCTCAATGTTTGCACTGCAGCTAGAGCAGTAGTGCTTTGCACCATCAAATGCTTCATTACAAAATGGACAGATTTTCATTTGAATACCTTCTTTAAATCGCGTATCCTTTTTTCAAGGCTAGTGTATCTAGTGCTGATGAAGTTATTGTCAATCATTAGCTTTAGATATTTTTCTCTGCCGACCAGGATAAGTAATTTTTTAGCTCTTGTTATGGCAGTATATAATAAATTTCTTGTTAATAGCTTTTCATTAGCGTAGGTAATGGGCATAATAACGCAGTCAAACTCACTGCCTTGGGACTTATGAACGGTTAGGGCATAGCTAAGTGAGAGCTCTCCAAGTAAGGAGAAATCATAAGTAGCGCTCTTGCCATCGTCAAAGTCTATGTCAATGGTCTCGTTATCTTTATCGACGCTTCTAATTATGCCTGTGTCGCCATTGAAGACCCCAGTCACTTCCTCGTACTTGCCATTCTTATACTCATGCGAAATTATATCGTAATTATTCTTCATCTGAATTACTTTGTCGCCAACACGAAACTCCTTACCCATGGCTCTGACAGTTTCCTTATCAGCGCGTGAATTAAGAAGGTTTTGCAGCATGTAATTTAGATTAAGCGTGCCAAGCTTGCCTTTTTTAGTAGGCGTAAGTATTTGCACGTCTTTGAATGGGTCTAAACTGAAGTAATTAATCAGCCTTTCATTTAAAAGATCAAGTATCTCTTCAAGTATATCATCGTCCGAGTCCTTACTTATGAAGAAGAAGTCGCTGTCCTTCTTATTTACCTCAGGCATACGGCCCATGCGTATCTCTTGCGAGTTAATCGCTATCATACTATTTTCACTTTGTCTATAAATATGTTCGAGCTCAGTCGTTTCGACCTCGTTTGAATTAATTAAATCCTCTAAGACATTGCCAGCGCCAACACTAGGCAGCTGGTCCTTATCACCAAGCAGTAGCAGCGACTTGCCCGGCTCAATAGCTGCTAAGAGTTCACTAAAGAGAAGTGTATCCATCATAGATACTTCATCGACTATAATAAAGTCGGCCTCGATTTCCTCAGAGCTTTCGAAAAAGTCCGCGCCATCGATAGGGGCGATGTTTAAGAGCCTATGAAGAGTCATAGCTGCTTCACCCGTTTTTTCTTCCATACGCTTGGCTGCCTTACCAGTCGGCGCCGCAAGAGCAAAACTTATATTGAAAGTCTTTAGTATAGTGATTATGGCTTCGATGATCGAGGTCTTTCCAGTACCTGGCCCACCTGTGATGATGGAGATGTTATTGACAAAGGCCTTCTTAATCGCAAGCTTTTGTTTTTCGTCAAAGATAATATTTTCACTTGCTTCATACTTTTCTATAAGCTCGTCGCAGTCGAAGACATAGGTCGATGGTGATGCGTTTTTGATGTCGTAGAGCCTCTTTGCGCACTCAAGCTCTTTCTCGTAGTAAAGGCTTAGGTAGACATTATACTTAGTTCCGCGCTCCTTCTTAACGGCGATATTTCCAGTAGTTGCGAGCTCTTTGATGGCGAGATTAAATTTGTCCTCGTCCATAGTCATAAGAAATTTTAGCTCTTCATATAGCCTGTCCTTTGGTATGTAGGTCGAGCCTTGAGCAAGATATATGTTTAAAAGGTAGATGATGGCTGCCTTTAACCTTTCAAGTCCATTGGCGTCGGCGCCTTCTTCAAGAGCAATCTTATCCGCAGTTTTAAAGCCGATACCAATCTTGTCGTATATAAGTCTATATGGATTGTTTTTTAATATATTTACGGCTTCATCACCATATATATTATATATCTTTAGTAGGGTAGCCGTTGGCAGATTGTATTTCGCAAGCTTTTGAAGTATTTCTTCACGCTCTTTATTTGATTTTATGTATTCTTTTATATCAGCAAGGGCCTTTTTACCAATGCCTCTTACTTGAAGAAGTTTATCTGTTTCGTTAAAAATTACTTTAATAGAATCAAGGCCGAAGAGGTCAATAATCTCTTCGGCTCTTTTTTCACCAATCTTAGGAATGCCACTTTTAATCAAGTAGCTCCTAATCGATTCAATTGTGTCTCTCTCCTTAAAGCTAAGCCTAGTAAAATTAATTTGTTCGCCGTACTTCTCGTGAAAGACAAGCTCGCCCTCAAGCTCAACGTAGTCGTGCTCCTTAACAGTCAAGGCAGTGCCAACGCAAGTGATAAGCTCGCCGTCAGAGTTAACTTGCATAACGGTATACGCGTTCAAATCATTTCTATATACAATTTTAATTACTTCACCGTCTATAAGCATATTAACTCCTTTAATTATTCTTCAATAGTGTTTTCTTCAGTATTTTCTTCTTTTGAAATTTTTTCTTCTCTCATTGAATTTTCAATAAGTTCTTTTTCTTCCTTAGTAATAAGTCTTGTGCCAGCCTTAGACATCTTAGGTATATTGTCAATCTTGTTTCTAAGTGCATCAAATTTTTCATTAGTTTCCTTCATTAGATCCATAAATTTGTCATCAATAGTTTTTGCCATATTATCACTTCCTTAACTTGTATTTGCTATGAACGCCCAGTGAGTAGAGAAGCTTTGTCATTAAAAACGCAATGAATGATGTGATTGCATTAACTGGTATAAAAAAGCTCTTCAAAACTAGGTACATAGCTTGATTCATTATATTGAATATGAAATATTTCTCTGTGAATAGCTCCGCTTTTATATAGAACTTCGAAAGTATTAGCGAGGCTATAAATATAATTAGGTCTATAAATATGATTAAGTTGTACGATTTAAGCGCCTTGTTCTTTCTATATCTAGTATTTACTAAAAAGCCTGATAAGTAGAACAGCATAAGTAATACTAGTGAGTAGATAATCATGACTATCCTTAGTACTAGTGGATTATCGAGCTTCTTTAGTGAAAGCATCATAAGTACTGAAATTACCGTGATCAGTATATATGAGATTAGCGCCCTGAGTGTGTTCTTAAACATTATTTCGTTGCTCCTAAAGCCTTGGAGTAGTGCTTAAGTCCGTCAGTGTAGAACTCAGTGTTATCAAAGTTAATCCACAAAGCTTCAGTGTCAGGGAAGTCCTTAAGTACCTTTACGCCTTCTTCATAAGTTAATGTGAATAGTAGGGTAGACAGGAAGTCCGCTATGCCTGAGTCCTTAGTGATTACAGTGACAGCTCTAAAGTTTCTTGCACTCGATAGAGTTCTTGTATCTATGATGTGATTGTATTTAACATTGTCAAGGCCATAGAAATATCTTTGGTAGTCGCCAGATGTAACGATTGCCTTATCCATAGTGTATAGTATGTCATATATTTCAGAGTCGCCTTCCTTCATCTCTGAGGCAGAGTAAGGATTTTCAACGCCTATAGTCCATTTCCTATCAGTTTCGCCGTTTGGGTGGCCGATAGTTTTAACATTGCCACCAGCACTGATAACTACTGAGTCAAAACCATCTTCCTTAAGCTCATTGCATATAAGCTCAACAGCGTATCCCTTGGCAACGGCGCCTAGGTTTAGCTTAGTCTTTTCATCTGAGATATATACAGTATTTTCTTCTTTATCGATGATGATATTATTTAGTGAGGCGTACTTAGCCCTCTCTTTAAGTTCGTTCATATCAGGTATAGCCGCCTTTAATTCATCATTTTCAAGCGCATCAGTCATGCTCTTCTCCCAAAGTTCGATTATTGCTCCAAAAGCAATATTGACATCAGAGTCATACTTTAGACCAAGTGTTTTTGATTGCGATATAAGATCTATAAGAGCCTTATCAACCTTAACCTTTTCTTTGCCAGCCATCTTGTTGATGGTAAAGACATTGTTGATGCCTTCGTGCTCTTTGTGGCAGTCGAATAGGTGGTCGTAGTACTTTAATTTTTCAGCTAATTTTTTATCGAATTCATCTGCTTCGCCTTGGCTGTAGAAGTAGCCAGTCGCCTTAACCAAAGTATCGAAGCTGTCGAAGTAGTTAAACGAAAACTTCGTTCTTAGCTTTGGCTTGCAAGATGATAAGATGCTAAATAATAAAACTAATACTATCATTAGCGAAAATTTTCTTTTATTCATAGTTTCACCTCTAAGTATATAATACAACATAAAGTGGGATTTTTCAAGCTTTAATTAAGTCCGTTCACGCTGCCAAGGACCAAGCAAGTATCGATATCATTCTCCTTGATAAAGTCATTTATCTTTTGATTAAAGAAACGCTTGTCCACCATGTATATAGTTTTGTATTCATTTGTAAATAGACTTGCCACTGCGTTTGCAAAGGAGTCCTTTATAATAAGAAGAGTTTTATCTGAAGAAGGATTGCCTTCTATTTCAACTAGACCATAGTTACCGCTAAAGAGTGCCTTGTACTTGTCTTTATTCTTGAACTCATCCTTGTCAAGAACTTTAATCTCTTTGTCATCGCCCTTGACTTTTATCTCATCATAATTTTTTGGCAGGTAAAATAATATTTCGTCGATAGCACTATTATAATAAGAAGACTTTGAATCGAGTGAGCCTCTAAAGTTATCACAAGTCACTTTTTCGATTGTCTTCATCTCTTCTAGGCCCATAGTCCTAGTAAGCTCTTTGTATGCAAGGTAAGCGCCTTCACGCCAGTGGTGGTCTGACTTGTAGAAGATGTATTCATCTTTATGATTCATCATAAGCGTGTATAAATCGATGTAAGTGCCTTCGATTTCATTTTTGTATCTATTAAGAACTTTAGTTTCGTCACTAAAGATGGCACCCTTAGGGAGCCTATCTCTATAGACCTCGCCTTTATCGGGGCAGATGGCGATGTACTTGTCCTTAACATCGATATCGTTCACATACTTAATGAATTTGCGGGCCTTATTTTCATCGTAAATGTATTTTTCGTAATAATTTTTGTCCGTGCCGATATAGACATTATTAAATTCTCTCTTGCCAAGAGTGTAGTCAAGCTTTGATCTAGCGCCAACTAAGGCATCTTTGAATATGAATTGATCCTTGCAATACGCTTCGAACTTCTTAGTGAAGTCGCCGCTTTTTAGTGAAAAGAACGAAAACTTCGGAAGCTCTTCCAAAACTCTATTTTCATTTTGACTAAAGCTTCTGTCTTTACTAATGACGTTTGCCACTAAAACCGAAGCTATAAATACAAAGAATAGTATTTTGAGTAATTTATCTTTCATATCTATCACCTAAAATCTAAAATACAAGAATGGGTTGTAGGACTCGCTAATTAAGGACATAGTCACAAGTATTAGCAAGATGAATAAAAAGGCAATTTCTAAGTAAGTCATTTTTCTTTCCTTGCAAATAAGCTTTTTGCACGCGCCTAATGAAAGCACTGTGCCAAGCACTAGATAGAAGCCGTATTCTTTTAAGTAGAATAGCACTTCAGACGAGGCAAAGTTTTTAAAATTAAACATCGCCTTTAAGAATGGACCTATATCTGCCACTTTAAACTCAAATATAACCCAGCCAATAAATACTAAGAGCATCGTATATATATGCTTAATGAAATTTGGCGCCTTATCAAGTGCCTTCGCATAAATGAATTTTTCCAAGACAAGTAAAGTGAAGTAGTATAGACCCCAGATAATGAAGTTAAAGTCCGCTCCGTGCCAAAAACCTGTTAGGAACCAAGTGATAAATAAGTTTAGTATCTGTCTAGGTACTTTCACTCTATTTCCGCCAAGTGGTATGTAGACATAATTTCTGAACCACAGTGATAAGCTCATGTGCCAGCGTCTCCAAAATTCAGTGATGGACCTTGAAATGTAAGGGAAGTTAAAGTTTTCCAAGAAGTCAAAGCCAAGCATACGGCCTAAACCTATTGCCATGTCTGAGTAGCCACTAAAGTCAAAGTAGATTTGAAGAGTAAAGGCGATGATGCCGAGCCACGCCATTGATGAGGCTAGTCCTGCCACCTCTTTCGCAAGTATTATCTTATATAGCTCACCAAGTTTATTCGCAATCAAAACTTTTTTAGCAAGACCATAAACAAATCTCTTGATGCCATAAGCGATAGAGCTGTCAGAAAAGTCCCTATTCTTAAGCTGATTATAGATGTCGATGTACCTAACTATAGGTCCAGCGACTAGCTGAGGGAACATCGCAACATAGGCACTGTAGTCGAAGAAGCTATTTGATGCTTCGACCTCGCCTCTATATACGTCGATGGTGTAGCTAAGCGTTTGAAATGTGTAGAAGGATATGCCAAGAGGCAGTGTCAATGTGCTTGCGCTGATATTTAAATTAAATAGATAATTTAAGTTGTCAATCACAAAATTATAGTACTTAAAGAAAAAAAGCAGACCAATATTGACAATTACACTCAATATAAGGACTGCTTTACGTTTCCAATCTTCTTTAAATTTATTTAAAAGTCTTCCATTGCAATAATCAAATACACTGGAAAAAAGCATTATCCCTACATATATCGGCTCGCCCCATGCGTAAAAGATGAGGGAGAGGATAAAGAGCGTGAAGTTCTTTATCTTTTCAGGCGATATATAGTATAAGAATAATGCAATTGGTAAGAATACGTATAGAAATAAAAGTGATGAGAATACCATTATTTATATAGATCAGCTAAAGCTTTTTTAACTTCTTCTGACTTATCTGATATTACGAATACGATAGTCTTGCCATGTTCTTCATATACGCTGTCTTTAACAAATTCTGCTTGATCAGGTGCGTAATCTTTATATATATTTAAAAGATTTTCTTTGTACGCGTTAATTTTTTCTTTAAATTCACTTGCATCACTCGCACTTTTAAGATTTAATAGCAAAACTGTATTTGTATTTAAATTTGTTTGTGGTACATATACTTCATATGCATCAATCTTGTCCATATCAAAATCAAAAGTATCTTTTAAGAAAGTACTTTCTTCTTCCTTAGAGAAAGTTGAAAAATCAATCGTATCCTTTAGCTTGTTTTTAATATCTGCAAGGCTAACATCTTTACTTGAGCAGCCAATCATAAATATCATAAGCGCAACGCTTATAAATAAAATCATCTTTTTCATAATTAACCTACCTTTTATACTTTAGTGAATATTCTTGACTTCATTCAACCAGACCTTGTGAAACTTGCTCTTTAAGTGCATGCCATCTGGTTCGAAGTAGTCTTCGTTTTCTTTTAATAGGTAAGAGAAGTCTAAATAATCAAGTCCTCTCTCACTCGCAATAGTTTTGATAACTTCATTAAATGAATTTATCTTAGTATTATTTACCCTTGCATCCTCTTTTTCATCCAAAGCTTTACTTACAGGGAAGATGGCTTGTAGATAAATTTTCGCATCAGGGAACTTCGCTTCAAGAGCATCAAGCATCGCTAGATACCTTTCCTTAAACTTTTCCTCAGTCTTAACAAAGACAGAGTCATTAAGACCCATCATTAGATAAATGTTTTTAGGTTCAATACCAAAGTCCTCATCCGGAATAAGTTTTCTAAGCGTATCAGTATTTAAACCAATCTTTGAAAAGACATTGTTGTCATAAAGGAATTTGTAGTACTTAAGCTCTTCAGTAATCGAGTCACCAATGAAGAGGTCTTCCTTAAAGTATTCCTTGTAGACAGATATAGGAACAGTGTTTACAGAAGATTTCGAAACTTTAATATTCTTAAAGTCCTTAGGATTAACTTCTTCACCTTTTGCCAATAGCTTAGCAAGTTCTTCTTCCTTACGCTTCTTTCTATATGCAAGAAGCTCTTTCTCTTTTATCTTAAAATTATAGTTGTAGATCTCTTTGTTAATTAATTCCTTAACAATATTTGTCTTTTTAATACCATCAAAAATTTCATCTACATTTATATTTTCTTTATTTCTATTTAAATAGTAGTTACTATATAAAAAATATATCATTCCTAATAAAATAAGAACAAAGATTGTAAGAGAAATAGTTTTTTTCTTTTTTCTTTTTTTTCTTCTATATTCAAAATTATCTTTCATTTTACACCTCAAATTATTTCGGAACCCTTATTATGAAACAAAATTATATAATTTCATTTTTTTGAAATAATTTCCTTCATAAAAAACAGATTATTTGTACGAAATATCTCTTTCAATATTATATAATGTAAACGTAGAAATTTCAATACTCTTTGGCGAAAATCTCGGAAAATAATATGAAGAATTTGTAACATATCGTAACATTTGCGTCACAATTTAATTAAAAAACTTTAACTAGACATTTACATTAAATTTTGTTACAATAGCAATTGTAAAAATAGGAGGGACAAAATGAATAGGAAAAAATTTATTATTACATTTTTACTATTGTTTGTTTTTCTTTGTGGAAATATATTAAATAGTACAGGGACTATGGCGCAAAGGGAAGATGAAAACAATCAAGACAATAATCAAGAAGATATAGATATGATTATTAACTACAATGAAGAAGATATGATAAACAGAAGAGACAGTGAGATTATTAGTGACTTAGATGAACTAGTTTTAGTTATGGTAGAAGAAGAAAAGAATCTTACATACGACGTTTATCAAACAACAAACTTAAGTGTGGAAGAATTTAATAAAATATTAGAAAAGACAGCATTAGCTGGACAAGGAGAAAGCTTCAAGGCACTTGAAAACACATATGGAGTCAACGGCATATTTGCCATCGCAGTATCAATCGCAGAAGCAGGCTGGGAAGGTAGACAAGCAAATACAAATAACTTCTACGGTATAAGAGGATCAAACGGATACCTAAGCTTTAAAACACCAAAGGACAATATCCTATACTTTGGAGAGCTAATAACAAGAAACCTATATAAAGGCAAATCACTAAAAACATTCGCAAAGATATATTGCCCACCACGTCATAAGAAATGGCGCTCAGATGTCGTTTGGCTTATGGGTAAGTTAATGGAAGAAGTAAAATAAGATTTAAAAGAAATTTATTAATATTAAATTAAATAGTAAAATGTAATAGATAAGCTTGCAGAGATGCAGGCTTATTTTTATGCGTTTTTTATTTTTATAAGCTAAGTTAAAAACATATAATAAGTAGAGCGATAGAGATATTAAACTTGCTCATTAAGTAATTTTACTATTCGTTTTAAGATTGTTAGCTGTATGACGCGTATTAAATATACTGCGCGCATTAAACATATGACACGCACTAAACATATGGAGTGCATTAAACATATGACGCGCGATAAACATATGACGGGCATTATATATAACAAGTGATATAATTATGACGCGCGCCATTGCCATTATGAGTTTATATAAATAAAATTAAATCATAATCAATATATAAGTAATATATATAAATATAATTATTATTGATAAATAACTTTCATATGTGATATAATGTCTTAAGAGGTGGAAGTATGAACGGAAAATATTTAATTAAAACAGCATTTATTATTTTACTAGCATTCACTATAGCTAATGTAGTATACAAACCTATAGCTGCGTATACTGTTCCAGCATTACTTATTGTTGACCTTCTTTTAATTGTTGGTTTATGCACAAGTAAGCCTGAGAGAAAGGAGAAGAAGACTGATGAAAAATAAATTATCACAGTTCTTATTGGATGCAAAGGAATGTCTTGTAAAGACAGTTGACTTACTTAGCAAGGACTTTGACTATGTATCGATACTTGCTACTGATACTGACTCTACTAATTATATGGTATCCAAGAGTATAACACGTGTTGGTGAAGGCATGGACAGCGAGAGAGGTTTTGTAGCACGCGTATATAATAATGATTACTATGGTGAAGTTTCTTTTGATAAGCTTCAAAGCCCAGAAGAGCTCTCCAAGATGATAAAAAAAGAAATTAATGAAAATTATAAATTTTATAAAGATAATAATTTCTCTATGAGAAAATATTCTTTAATCGATGAGGAAGAATTTATAAAGGATTTTTCATCTGATTTAGAAATTTCTCTAGATGAAATGAGTGTTCAAGAGAAGATAAATTACTTAACAGATATAAAGGACAAGATGCTTAAAGAGTCTGATCTTGTTGTTTCTGCGAGAGCTATGTACATAGAAACTGAAGTGAGAAAGCTTTTTGTTTCTAAAAAGATGTGTTTAAATCAAGCATATACTTTTACTAGCGTTATGGCTGAAGCTGACGTTCAAAAGGACGATGACTTTAGATACGACTACAAGAGCGTAAGTAGATTAGGCGGCTTGGAAGTACTTAAGGAGCTTGACAATATCTATAAAGAAGTGGTTCATAATGCGATTGAACTTCTTGGCTCAGAACTTGTTAAACCTGGCTACTATGATTTAATTAGTGTGCCAGACATCACAGGTTTACTTGCTCATGAGGCTTTTGGCCATGGAGTAGAGATGGATATGTTTGTTAAGGACAGAGCTTTGGCTAAGGACTATGTCAATAAAAGAGTGGCAAGTGACATAACTACAATGCATGACGGAGCCACAGCTATTGGCGAATGTTCAAGCTACAGCTTTGACGACGAAGGCACTTTAGCGTCTGATACTGTTATTATTGAAAATGGTATACTTAGAAGAGGTATGGCAGACAAGCTATCTGCAATGTCTTTAGGCGTTAAGCCAACAGGCAATGGCAAGAGAGAGTCTTTCAGAAGAAAGGCTTACACAAGAATGACAAATACTTTCTTTGAAGGCGGCAAGGACAGCGTTGACGATATGATCAGGTCCATTGACTACGGATTTTTGCTTGATGGCATGAACAATGGTATGGAAGACCCTAAGAACTGGGGTATTCAATGTACTGTAATGAAGGCGAGAGAGATAAAGGACGGTAAATTAACTGGAAAAGTATTTAGCCCAGCGACATTAACAGGCTATGTACCTGATGTGCTTGAGTCTATATCCATGGTTTCTGGCGAAATCGAAATGAACGGCTCGGGTTACTGCGGCAAAGGCTATAAGGAATGGGTTAAGACTTCAACTGGTGGCAGCTACTTAAAGTTTAAGGGGAGACTAAGCTAATGGACAGAATTAAAAATATTATCGATATAATAAAAGAAAATAAAGAGATCTCTGATTTTAAGTTAATTAGAAAGAAAACATCTAGCAAGGAGCTTTTCCTAATTAGAGATGCGATAGATATGGACAGAAGCGTTGAGACTGATGACGTGATTGTGACTATATATGCTGATACTGAAGAAGATGGCAAAAAATTTAGAGGAGACTCTTCATTTAATACTGCTCCATCGGATTCAGACGAAGAAATTGCTAGAAAAGTAGCTCTTGCCTATGAGAGAGCAAAATTCATAAAGAACAAGCACTTTCCTTTAGCTGAAGGCACTGAATTAGTAGATGAAAAAGCTTATATAGATGAGCTTGAGACTATAAAAAAGGTGAAGGACATAGTTTATAAAGACTATGGAACTAAATCTAAGATAAACTCATGCGAAATCTTTGTTAATAATATAGAAGAAAATCTTGTGAACTCAAGGGGCTGCGACTGCAAATCTAAAAAGAGCGAGATAATCGTTGAATCAATTGCAGATGCTGTTGGTGAAGCAGGTTCGATTGAAGTTTACAGAATGTTTACTTTTTCTAAGCTAAATGAAAAAGAATTTGAAGAAAATATTTACGAAGAGCTTAAAGAGGCAGAGGATAGAGCTATGTCCAAGCCAGCTGAGCCTATCGAAGCAGTTGATGTAATCATCACTGGTCTAGATGTTCCAGCCTTCTTTAACTTTTATAATTATCAAGCGAGCGGCTCTACTCACTATATGAAGCTTAATAAATTAAAATTAAATGAAGAAGCTCACAAAGGCGCAAAGGGTGATCTTGTAAATATCACTCTAAAGCCTGAGATTGAAGGCTCCGTTCACAATAGCAAATACGATAGTGACGGCGTTAAGCTAAAAGAAACACAAATATTTAAGGACGGCAAGATGATAAACGCAGCTGCTGGTCAAAGATTCGCCTCATACATGGGTATTGAAGCCACAGGTAATTTAGTAAATATCGAAGTAGCTCCTGGCTCTATGTCAATTGATGAGATGAGAAAATCAAGACACCTTGAAATAAAGAGTTTCTCAAGTTTCCAAGCAGATGCTTCTATAGGTATATTTGGCGGTGAGTTTAGACTTGCCAAGTACTTTGACGGCAAAGAAATAAAAATCATCAACAATGGTGCTTTTTCTGCTAACATCATGGAAAAAGGCTTAGATATGTATTTTTCTAAAGAGATGATTCATATAGATAATTACTATGGACCAAAATATATTTTAATTAAGGATGTGAACATAGGATAATGTCATACAAAGAAGATTTTATACATTTAATGCTTAAATCAGATGTTTTAAAGTTTGGCGACTTCAAGACTAAGTCTGGAAGGATGAGTCCATACTTCATTAACACTGGATTTTTTAACAATTCTGAAGAGATAGCAAAGCTTGGCGACTTTTATGCCAAAGCTTATATGGACAATATTAAATTAGATAAGCCTTTACTATTTGGCCCAGCATATAAGGGTATACCGCTAGTGGTTTCTTGCGCTGTAAGTCTTTACAAGAACTATGGCCTTGAGATCGGCTACTCATTTAACAGAAAAGAAGCAAAGGACCACGGTGAAAAAGGTATATTCGTTGGAGAGACTCCAAGTGCTGACTCTGATGTAGTTATTATCGAGGACGTAATCACTGCAGGAACTGCGGTTAGAGAGTCAATCGACATACTTAAACATTATGACGCAAAAGTTAAGGCGCTAATCATCTCTGTTAATAGGATGGAGAGAGGTACTGGCGATAAGTCAGCTATTCATGAGCTTGAAGACGATTATGGCGTTAAAGTTTATTCGATACTTGATATAAAGTTCATCGCTGATTACTTAAGAAATAAAGAGATAGATGGCAAAGTATATATAGATGAAGAGATGTACGCAAAGATCATGAAGCATCTCGATACTTATAAGGAAAGATAATGCAGATAGAGAATAAAAATCTTGAGACGGCCATAACATTCGTAATACTAACTTTGACCATGCTACTAACTAGGTACTTAGGCGTGTTTGCGATGCCACTTGTGCTTGGCGCTTACCTAATGAACTCAATCGCGAACAAGGATTACAGTTCCATATATCTTTACATGGCTTCACTTGGCATCTTGGCAATATTTTTAGAGCCGGTCTTCATATTTGAAAAGGCCATACTTGGACTGCCATTCTTAATAATTGCGGTCAAGCTGATTAAAAATAATATGAGGGGCGACAAGCTGCTTATAGCTATGACACTAACATTGGTTGTCTCGAGCATAATATATATAATAGCCTTAAGAGAGTTTTTCGATGTAAATCTCATCGAAAAGTTCAACGCAAGACTCGATAAGCAGATGGCACTTGTTAACTCATACGAGGGCGACTTGGTCTTTGACAAGGACATGGTCATGATGGCGTATCAAGAGTTTAAGAAATACTTAGCTAGCACTGTGTTTTTACTAGCATTTGTATCGGCCTTCATAGCTTTAAAACTGCCTCATTTTATAATCAGAAAAAGAGGCGACGTCAATATTACAGAGCCATTCGTAGAGGCTTTAAAGCTAAAGAAATCAGCATTTTACTTAATGCTAGCAATATTAGTCATATTTATGCTAACAAATTTAGGAATAAATCAGCTTATAGTTGATAATATATCCTTGATGATATTCATGAGTTTTGCTATACAGGGACTGTCTTTTGTAATGTTCTTATTAAAGATTCGTTACAAAAAGAAGACTGCGGCAAATTTTTACTTTGCATTTTCATTATTTTTTGTAGGAATTATGTTTTTCATGAATATTATATTCGGCTTTATTGATGGAACTACAAGTATAAGGGGTGCGTAAAATGTTCAAAAAAATCGAAGCATACGTTAAAGAAAATTTAATAGAGGTAATTTTCGAGCTAGTTCTTGTCATAATGCTCATGATACTAAACATCATCATCGGCTTTATCGCACTTGTCATCTTTGTCTCACTGCACATTAGGTTTTTACAAAACTTTGAAGACCAAACTACACTTAGACAAAAGAACTTTGAAAATATCGAGGAGACTATAGACTCATTAACAAAGCAAGCGGTGTTCAAGATGCCATTCCCTATGGTTATAATTAAGCAAGATGGCGAAATTAACTGGTATAACAGTAAATTTATCAAGATGCTAGAAATTGAAGATGAGCCAGAGAACAACATACTTGACGCTATATCGTCACTAAACCTTAATGAGATATTAGGTGCAGGCGATGAACCATTAAAGATATTATACAGAGATAATTATTATCAAGTTTATGTGAATAAGGTAAAATCGAAAGACAGTAAGGATGGAGAGATGCTTCTTCTTTACTGGATTAACAGAACGGACCTTAAAGAAGCAAAGGACACTATTGACAAGGAAAAGATAGCGACTATACTTCTTTACATCGATAACCTTGATGAAGTTAAAAGCAGTGTTGAAGACAGTCTTAGAGCGACTATCACTGGTAATGTTGAGACTGAAATTATTAACTACTTCAACGGCTATGATGCGACTGTTAGAAAATATGATGACGACAGATATTTAATAATTGCAAATAATGAAAATCTTCAAAAGATTATACAAAAGAAGTTTGATATACTTGACAAGGTTCGTGATTTAAAGGTACAAAGCATAATACCACTAACTCTTTCAATTGCGGCAACTACTGATGGAGAGACGCCTCTTGAGCAATACGAAATCGCTAGAAATACCATGGATATAGCTTTAGGTAGAGGCGGCGACCAAGCTGTTCTTAGAAGAGAGCACAATTATGAGTACTTTGGCGGAAAATCGAAGGCTGTTGAAAAAACTACTAAGGTTAAGGCAAGAGTCGTTGGGGGCGCACTAAGATCACTTATTGATGATGCATCAAACGTAATTATCATGCCTCACAAAAATGCCGATATGGACGCGATTGGCTCAGCCATCGGCGTAGTGAAGCTTGTTAGAATGAGAGGCAAAACTGCCTACATCGCACTTAACTCGGTCAATATGAGTATTAGAAATATCATGGCAAGGCTAAATGAAGAAGAAAGCCTAAAGGGTGTAGTAAAGCCCGAGGGAGAACTTATGGACTTAGTCGACGAAAAGACTTTACTAATAGTTGTCGATCATCACAAGAAGTCCATCTCCGAGGCGCCAGACCTAGTTGATCAAATAAAGGACAGAGTAGTAATTGACCACCATAGAAGAAGTGGCGAGTTTATTGAATCGACTGAACTTGTCTTCTTAGAACCATATGCATCGAGTACGTCTGAGCTTGTTACAGAGCTATTCACATATATGACTGACAATGTAGTTTTAAGTAAATTCGAGGCAGAGGCACTACTTGCTGGCATCACTGTTGATACCAAGAACTTCACTGTTCAAACGGGCGTAAGGACATTCGAGGCGGCATCTATGCTAAGAAGGTTCGGAGCTGACCCAGAAGTAGTTAAGAAGTACTTTAAGGAAGATTATTTAGTTATTAAGAATAGGGCTGACATAGTTAGACAGTCAGAAATATTTATGGACGATACCATCATAGGTATACTTGAAGATAAGGTTGATAACTCTATACTTATAGCGGCACAAGCGGCTGATGAGATGCTAAGCATCAATGGCATGAAGGCATCCTTCGTTGCGGTTAAAATCTCAAATAACGAAACGCACGTGTCAGCTAGATCACTTGGTGAGATAAGCGTACAATTGATTATGGAAAAGCTTGGTGGCGGCGGACATTTGAATCAAGCCGCAACTAGGATAGACTTGTCAGTTGATTTGGCTGTTGAAGAACTAAAGAGAAAAATAAAAGAATATAAAGACGAAGAAAATGAATCTAAGAAAGAAGAAGGTGTTAAATAATGAAAGTTATACTTATAGAAGACGTTAAGGGCCTTGGCAAAAAAGGCGAAATGGTTAATAGCAAGGACGGTTATGCGAGAAACTTCTTAGTTCCAAAGAAACTTGCTCTAGAAGCAACAGATGAGAACGTTAAGCAATGGAAGGAAGAGCAAGCCGAACTAAAGGCCAAGATTGAACAAGAGACTAAAGAAGCTAATGCAATCAAAGCAGATATAGAAAAGAAAGTCTTAAAGATGAAGGCTGAAGGCGGAGCAACTGGCAAATTATTTGGCGCGGTTACTTCACAAGACATACAAAAGGCTTTACTTGAAGAATTTGGCCTAGATATAGACAAAAGAAAGATAGAGATGAAGGAAAATATCAAACAAGCAGGTGTATATACTGTCGTTCTAAGACTATATCCACAAATCACAGCTAATTTAAGAGTTAATATAAGTATATAGGGGAGTACTATGGAAGTTTTAAGAGAATTACCTAACAACTTAATAGTTGAGCAGGAAGTTTTAGCTAATGCTATGCAAAATAAAACTGCTGCTGTCAAGGCCATTGAAGGACTTATTGAAGGGGATTTTTATAATGATCTTCATAGAAAGATATTCAATGCGATTAGGACTTTATTCTCTTTAAACAAGCCCATAGACCTATTGACAGTAACAGAGACACTTGAAACGAGTGAAAATATTGATGCTGAGACCATTAAGTACATTGCGAGCATATATGCAAACAACGAAGGACTTAGCTCAAACCAAGATACTTATATAGATATACTTAAGGAAAAGTCTATACTTAGGAGCCTTGCAGAATTTTCAGACGAGATCAAGGCTTTGTCGCTTGAAGATAAATCGCCTGCTAAGAATGTTCTTGAAAAGGCAGAGAAAGGACTTTTTGAAATCTCTCAAGGAGGTCTAAGAAACTCCTTAACTGCTCTTGACGTAATTATGAGCGATACAGTTCAAACAATTATGAAGAGGGTTCAAAACAGAGGCGAGCTAAGCGGTGTAACTACTGGCTTTACTGATCTTAACTCCTTATTAGGTGGCTTCCAAAAGTCAGACCTAGTGCTATTAGCGGCTAGACCATCTATGGGTAAGACAGCTCTTGCGGTTAACCTTGCTGTAAACGCGGCCAAAGCAGGCAAGAAGGTTGCTATGTTTTCACTTGAAATGAGTAAGACGCAAATCGGTCAAAGAATATTAGCCTCGTTCGCACAAATGAATTTATCGAGTCTATTCAAAGGCGAGCTTGAAGGCCAAGATCTTGTAAATCTGATTACTGCATCGAATGAACTATCAAAGTACAGTCTTCATATCGATGACACGGCAGCCATCTCCCTAATAGAGCTTAAGGCAAAATTAAGACGACTTAAGATGGAAGAGGGCTTAGATCTAGTTGTTGTCGACTACTTACAATTGATGACGACTGGCGAAAGGATTGAGAATAGAGTTCAAGAAATTTCACAAATATCAAGAGGCCTTAAGGCCATAGCGAAGGAGCTGGATGTACCAGTTTTAGCACTTTCACAGCTATCGAGAGCCTTGGAGCAAAGACCAGACAAGAGACCAAAGCTATCTGACTTAAGAGAGTCAGGTGCCATAGAGCAAGATGCCGACATAGTTATGTTCCTTTACAGAGACTACGTTTATAATAAAGAGACAGAAAATCCAAATCTAGCAGAAGTGATCGTTTCGAAGCACAGAAACGGTCCTATTGGCGTGGTTAACTTAATCTGGAAGGATGAGTACACAAGGTTCTTTGACGTTTCGAACAAGGCTTATGAAGGATAATGACTATAGGATAAAGCCACTCGATCTCGAAGACGCCTACAGCTTTAGAGGCTGGGAGCGAGGCAACTACTACCTATTAAACGATTACGACTTCATCTATGAAGAGGACTGGGAAGTAAAAGCGTGGCTCAAGACGAAGAAGGGCTTCTTTAAACGTTACTTCGCCATTTATTATGATGACAAGGCCATTGCCTACATCGGTTTAAAAAAGATAAATTACATATTAAGAAGTGCAGAACTATCCATAGTTATGGATGTTTCTTACCAAAACCATGGCCATGGCTATAAGATACTAGAAGAATTTTTGACTTATGCTTTCACTGATTTAAAGATGAGAAGTATATGGCTGGACGTAAACGCCTTTAATGAGAAGGCCATACACTTATATAAAAAGCTAGGCTTTACGAAGAAGGCCTACTACTTAGATACATACAACATTCAAGACATTGACAAGACTAGAGAAGAATACATAGAACATCAAAATGAGTTTAGAGAAGATGGCAAGGAGCTTTTGTCATTTGTCTACACTTACGAGATAAAGAGAGGTGAGTTTTTTGAGCTTCACGCTAGAGAAATTTAATTCAAATTTATTAGATACAAGAGTTAATAACATCTTTATAAGCGAGTTTATGCCGCAAGCGGACGGTACCTTTGTCAAGGTATATCTCCTTGCTTTAAGATTTGCGCAAGACGATGATGTTGAGGCGAGCAATGAAAAGATAGCCGAAGTTTTAAAAATTCCTGTTATAGATGTCGCCAATGCATGGAGGTTTTGGAAATCGGTTGGTATAGTTGACTTCGAGGACGATGGCCTTAGCTACAACTTTGATGTCATCTTTAAAGATTTAAAGGCTTTATACCTTGGAGGGGCTTCTTCAGATAAGGGCACAAGCAGCGTGAGTCAAAATACTTTTGATGACGAGATCGACATCGATGAAGATGATTTAAGCAGCGACACTAAATTGATTATAGAAGTAAATAAGGACGAAGGCATTAAAAAGATGTTTCAAGACGTCGCTCACATAGTTAGAAGGCCGCTTAACACACAAGAGAAGATCAAGATCATCAAGTGGCTTCGCGACTACAACATTAGCTGTGAGATGATATCACACGCTTACTCATATGCTTATGACATACTTAAGAAGAAGTCGCCAGCTTATGTTGAGACCATCATCATGAACTGGTACGACAAGGGCTACACAAACCTTTCTCAAGTGATGAGCGACTTTAATGTGATGAACGACAGCCAAAGAAATTACAATAAGCTTATGCAGTCACTAGCAATGCCATTTAAGAATGTATCTGATTTTGAAAAGAAGATCATAGATAAGTGGTACGATGACTTTGATTATGGTAATGACATCATCTTAAAGGCTGCCGAGAACTTTATCTACACATCAAAACCTTCTATAGCCTACCTCGACGCAATACTTGAGGCGTGGCACAAGGAAGGCATAAAGACTGTTGAAGACGCTGAGAGAACAAATGAGCTATATAGGTCGGACAGAAAGACTAATAATACTAAGAAGCCAAAGGCGAGGGCGAAGGACTTTGACGAGAGAGAATACCCAGACGACTACCTAAGCGATACCTATGAAGGCAATTGGAGGAAGTAGCATGACTTTGTTAGATGATGTTTATAGACAAAAAGCAAATATTAAGAACATTAGAGAGAGGGAGAGAAGTGAAAGGGTAGACGCTATATACAAGAACTACCCAGAGCTTTTAAGCCTTGAAAATGAAAAGAACGAAGTGCTTAATGACTTTGCGTCTATGAATTTTATGAATTATGAAGAAATTAATAAAAAGATACTAAATATAGAAGCGAAAAAGCAAAAGCTAATCAAAGATTATGGGCTTGAGGATGCTTTCAAGGTGCACTACGACTGCGAGAAGTGTGAAGACACTGGCATATATCAGTCAAAGAGATGCTCCTGCATTGACGAGATGCTAAGAGAAAAGATGCTTGAGACAAATGAACTCAATACTGAGATGAGGGAGAAGAGCTTTGAGAACTTCGATGCCAATATATTTACAGACGATATTAGAGATGAAATGTTTGAGATAAAGAAGAGTCTTGAGGATTATGCAGATAATTTCCATTATGAACACAAATCCATCTTCTTTTTCGGTGATGTGGGTACGGGCAAATCCTTTATGGCGGTTTCACTTGCAAAGAGGCTTATAGAGAAGCTTGTCAATGTTACATACATCGGTTCTTATGAGATGTGCCAAACCATAAATGAGGCTATATTTAAGGCAGATGGCGATGCAATAACGAAGAGAGATTTATTTTATAACACAGACTTTTTAATCATTGATGACCTTGGAACCGAGATAGATACACAGATTAGCTCGAAGTCTATACTTGATTTGATTAACTATAGACTTAGTAAAAACCTAAAGACGCTTATCACGAGTAACTTAAATGTTGACGCTATAAAAGAAAAGTACGGCGAGAGACTATCGTCGAGGATACTGTCAAATTACTATATATATCGCTTTAAAGGACGCGATTTAAGATTAAGATAAGGAGTGATTTTATGCTAGATATAAAAAGAATCAGAAAAAATCCTGAAGAAGTTTTAGAAGCTTTGAAAAAGAGACACGGAAGCTTCCCTATCGAAGAGCTTCTTGAAGAAGACAAGAAGAGAAGAGAGCTTCTAACAGTTGTTGAGACTATGAAGCAAAAACAAAATGCGATTTCTAAGGAAGTGCCTAAGCTTAAGAAGGCTGGCGAAGATGTTAGCAAAATCTTTGAAGAGATGAAAGAGCTTTCAAATGAAATCAAAGATTATGATGCAAAAGTTAATGAGATCGACGAGAAGATAGCTGACTACCTACTAAGCATACCAAACGTTCCTAACAAGGATGTTGTCTTTGGTAAGGATGATAGTGATAACGTCGAAGTAAAGAAGTATGGTACGCCAACTGAGTTTGACTTCGAGCCAAAAGCTCACTGGGACTTAGGAACTGACCTTGATATACTTGACTTTGATAGAGCTGGAAAGATATCTGGATCAAGATTTTCTATATTCAAAGGCGATGGAGCAAGACTTGAAAGAAGCTTAATTCAATTCATGCTTGATCTTCATACGCTTGAACAAGATTATACGGAGATGAGTACACCGTTTATGGTCAATAGAGCATCGATGCTAGGTACAGGTCAATTACCAAAGTTTGAAGACGATATGTTCTACTTGCCATCAAAGGACTTTTTCCTTGTGCCAACAGCTGAAGTACCTCTAACAAATATGCTTAGAGACGAAATTGTTGACGTGAGCGAATTGCCTATAAACATAACTGAGTACACACCATGCTTCAGACAAGAAGCGGGTGCTGCAGGTAGAGACAACAGAGGCCTTATTCGTAACCATCAATTTGATAAGGTTGAACTTGTTAAGTTCGTCAGACCAGAAACAAGCTACGACGAATTACAAAAGCTATTAGGCGATGCAGAAGAAGTGCTTCAAAAGCTTGAGATACCTTACAGAGTCGTTCAACTATCGACAGGCGACCTTGGTTTTTCATCAGCAATGACATATGACATAGAAGTTTGGATGCCAAGCTATGGTAGATACGTTGAAATATCAAGCTGCTCGAACTTCGAGGACTTCCAAGCAAGAAGAGCCAACATTAGATATAGAAATGAAGATGGCAAATTAAATTTCGTTCACACACTTAACGGCTCAGGACTTGCAGTAGGAAGAACATTTGCAGCACTTGTAGAAAACTATCAAAATAAAGATGGTTCTATCACTATACCAAAGGCACTACAAAAGTACTTTGGCAAGGACCGCATAGTTAAAAAAGAAAAATAGAGCAAGCTAAGCAAAAAAATTAAAATAGGCAAAACAAATAGAGAAAGTAAAATAAGTAAAGAAAGCAAAAATGCTAAAGAAAGCAAAAATGCGAACTTGGCAAAAAAGATAAAGAAGGCAAAATAAGTAAAGAAGATAAAATAAGTAAAGAAAGCTAAAAATTAAACAAAGCAAAAACAAATTAGAGCTATGTATATCACTTGATACGCATAGCTCTTTTAATTTACATTGATTACAATCTAGTCTTCATTTACATAAGCCTTCACTATCTCTCCAATGTAGACGTAGTGAAAGTCATGCTCTGGATAATTCTTCTTAAGTATGTCTTGATCGATAAAGCCTTCCTCGTGTAAAACGCCTTTATAAACTTTTCTGCAGATAAAAACCATCTTTGCTTCCTTAAAGTAAACGCTCTCGTCACTAAAGACAGGCGTCAAAGATGTCTTTGCCAGCTTATCTTCATCACGACCGCTGTGAGTGCCAAGGTACATTAAGTCCTTTTTATAAGACGCATCAAAAAAACTTAGTGTGTAGTAATCATTCTTGTCAACAAAGGTCCTCGTATACCTTTGCGGCCTTAAGTAGATGACCGACGTAGGCATATCGCCGTTCCATATAGCACCCAAGTGGCCCCATTGCGCACTCATCGTGTTAAACGACTTCTCATTGCCAGCGCTAACCAGCATCCATTCTTTGCCAATCAGCGTCATCGGATTAAATTTTAACTCCTTCATATCAATAGCTTTTAAGCTCATGCCATCACCCCTTATATGAATTATATCACAAAGAGCATGAATATATTACTTAAAATTTACATAGCTGGTCTAGAAAAATATTTTTCTTTGTGTTATAATAATCTTTGGTGAGTATATGAATTTATTAGTCGAAATATTTTTAGTGTTTTTCAAGATAGGTCTCTTTAGCTTCGGCGGGGGCTATGCTATGATGCCACTTTTTGAAAAGGAGATTATCAATGGACTTCATTGGATCAGCTACTCTGACTTCATCGACATAGTTGCCATAGCACAAACAACGCCTGGACCCTTCGCAGTTAACTCGGCTACCTTCATTGGCAACAAGCTAGCAGGCTTTTGGGGCAGCGTTGTCGCAACACTTGGTGTGACACTACCGAGCTTTATTATCATGAGCATAATATTTTTGACCATAAACAAGTTTAGAGATTCAAATGCAATCAAAGTATCGATTAGAGGCATAAGGCCAGTCGTATTAGCACTTGTCTTAGCGGCAGTCGTTACCATTGGCAAGGGCGCCATCATCGACTACAAGTCTATAATCATAGCCATCGTTGGCTTTATCTTAGTTAGAGTCAAAAAGCTTAACCCCATACTTCTTATGGCTGTGGGCTTTTTAGTTGGCATAGTACTTTACAGGTGATGATATGAAGATACTTGATTTATTTTTTACATTCTTTAAAATAGGTGCCTTCACCTTAGGAGGCGGCTTTCCCATGCTACCAATCATTGAGCGTGAGATAGTTACAAAGAAAAAACTGATGTCAGACGAAGAGTACATAGACTCGATAAGCCTTGCGCAAACAGCACCTGGGCCTATCGCTGCAAACATCTCGATACTAGTTGGCTACAGGATATATGGCTTTTGGGGCGCACTCGCTGCCTTTTTTGGCGCAGTACTGCCAAGCTTTATGATCATACTAGTCATATCGCACTTCTTTATGGGCGTGCAAGACAGTCCATATGTGCAAGCAGCCTTCAAAGGCGTTAGACCAGTCGTGTGTGCGCTAGTATTTGCAGCACTTGTAGGCTTAGTTGAAAAGGCCCACCTAAACAAGTTCGAGTACGTAATAAGCATCATAGCTTTTTTAATAGTTGTGTTTTTAGATGTCAATCCCATCTTCGTCATCATTGGCGGCGTTGTGATTGCCTTAAGCAAAGATAAATTTATTAATAAATAGAAATAGGAGGTTATTATGGATTTATTTGAAGAATTAAAAGTTGAAGTAAAAGAAAAACATCCATCGATTGTTTTTCCAGAAGGTGAAGATGAAAGAGTTTTAAAGGCTGCTTTCAGATTAAAAGAAGAAAATATCTTAGAACCAATAGTTCTAGGCAAGAGAAGCGAGGTAGAGGAAACTGCAAAGGCTATAGGCAAGGACCTAGCTAATATCAATTTCATCGATCCAGCTGAAGCTAAGGACATAGATGAGATGGCTCAAAAGTTCTTTGAAAGAAGAAAGGGCAAGATCACTCTAGAAGACGCGAAAGCTTTATTACTTAAAGACGTTAACTACTTCGGAACTATCTTAGTATATATGAATAAGGCAGATGGCCTTGTATCAGGCGCTGCACACGCAACAAGCGATACAGTTAGACCAGCACTTCAAATCATTAAGATGAAAGAAGGCTACAAGAAGACTTCAGGCGTTTTCGTTATGGTTAAGGGAAGCGAAAGATATATCTTCGCTGATTGCGCCATCAACATAGCACCTGACTCAAATGACATAGCAGAAACAGCTATACTATCAAATATAACAGCAAAGAGCTTTGGAGTTGATCCAAAGATAGCTCTATTAAGCTTCTCAACAAAGGGCAGCGCTAAGTCAGACGAAACAGAAAAAGTTATTAAGGCACTTGAAATAGTTAAGGAAAAAGACGCATCCATCGCCGTAGATGGCGAGCTTCAATTTGACGCAGCCTTCGTACCAACAGTTGCTGAAAAGAAGGCAAAGGGCTCAGACATAGCAGGCCATGCGAATGTATTCATATTCCCATCACTAGAAGCAGGTAACATCGGATACAAAATCGCACAAAGACTTGGCGGCTACGACGCTATAGGACCTATACTTCAAGGTTTAAACAGCCCAGTTAACGATTTATCAAGAGGCTGTAACTCAGACGACGTTTACAAACTTGCTTTAATCACAGCAAAACAAACATTTTAATGATACTCGTAATGGCAGTCGACGCCAAATGGGCGATTGGCTACAAAGGTGATATGCTAACAAGGATACCCGAGGACCTCAAACACTTTAAAGAGATGACCATGGGCGGCGTCTTAGTCATGGGACGAAAAACCTTCGACGCGACAGGCGCACTTCCTGGCAGAGAAACGATCATCGTATCACGCTCACTTAAGGAGATGGAGGGCGCTTACATTGCTCACAGCCTTGACGAGCTAAGAGAGATGATAGAAGAAAAATTTTCAGATAAGAAAATTTTCTTAGCTGGCGGTGCAAGCCTTATAGACCAGCTCATAGATGAGGTAGAAGAGGCAGAGATCACCTTTATCAAGAAAGATTTCGAGCTTTATGACACAGTTATGAGAAACCTAGATAAGGATGAGGCATTTGAGCTAGTTCAAAGAAGCGAAGAACATGCTTATAGAGATATGAAGTTTGAGTATAGAAGATATCTAAAAAAGAAATAATTTTAACATGAACCCTCTTTACTAAGTTAGTTTAGAGGGTTTTGTTAATTTGCAAAAAATATTATATACGAAGTACATATTAAAACGAAATTCATTAAGGAGTCACTTCATATTTTGAATTATATAAAAAACTCTCAAGTTTTAAACTTAAGAGTTTTTGATTAGAATCTTAATTATCTACGATAACTAAGATTATATATGTTCATATCTTCATCGTAGAAAAAGTCATATGAAATTATTGGATTAGCACTATCGCCCAAGTAATTAATTAATATCTCTATAGCTTTGCCTTGCATACTTTTATCAGCAAAAACATCTTTTGCTTCTTTTTCTGCAATATTAATCTGAGGCTCTGAGTATATGCTGTTTAATGAATCGATACCGCTTAGAATCATATCATATATATTTTTAATATCTTCTTCTTTTGCGCCCACTTTATCAAAGTATGCCTTGAATGTTTCGTAGTCTTTAGATTTGACTGCACCAATGACCTCAAACGATTTATCTATGAAGTCCTTGTATTTTTCTTTGAGTTTATCTTGATTTTCTTCAAAGTCTGCCGTACTTAGCTGGAAACTTATAAGCTGATTAGCAATGTTTCTTGCTAGATTGAAGTATATCTTCTTTTTTTCGCCTTGGCATAGCGCTTGGTAGATGTAAGCCTTACTACCATCTTCATCTTGACCTGACTCCATTGATACCTTTTCAATCTTTACAATATCGCCAGAGATTTCTAGTGGCTTTAGCGCCTCTATAATTAGATTTGGATCTTTATCTACCGCAGTTTTTCCACTGCCGGCTAGGCTTGACTTTATCTTGTCAATATCATTAGAACAAAGCAGTTTAACATTTTTTCTATCCATTCTTTATCATTATCAGTCATTTCAACTTGCCATACAGTATCTTTGACTAGACTATCGTCATTTGCCGCATCATTTAAGCTTTCTTCAGTTGTTTCTTTAGTTTTACTACTTGAGCTAGCTTCTTTTTTATCTTCACTCACTGTTTTTGTTTCGTTATTTGTTTCAGCTTTGTCGTTAGGCTTATCACTTGAGCAGGATGAACAGATTAGCATCATAATAGTTAAGCTCATACATAAAAAAAATTTTTTCATAGATTTACACCCCCTATGATTGATTAATTATACATATATATTGTAAAGAAAAAAGCAAAAATATATTAATTAAGTGTAAAATTCACTTATATTAAGATTACTATAGCTTATATATACTTTATATGGTATACTCAAATAAAGAATACAAAGACAAAGGAAAAGGTCAGAAAGCCATAGAAGAAAATAATAAAGACGAGAGCAAGGCAAAGCTTTCACTTGATCTAGTTCTAGTACTAGACGCAGCCGAGTCAAAGAAGGACAGCAAGCTTATCGAAGCACTTAAGGCATCTGCGCCAAATAAAAACGTTTGCGTTAAGCCGCTTATCGGCACTTGCGAGCTATCTCGCTACATCCACATCAAAGACGATATCGATCTTGTGGTTTATGGACCAGGCCTTACAAAGATGTCCCACAAAGTAGACGAGTACATCGAACTTGATGAGTACGTCGACACTATAGAAATATTTAAGAAAACAGAATTAAAATATTTAAACGAATAAAATTAATAAATATATTTTTTATCTGCTCCGAATGGGGCAGATTTTTTTATGTGTAAAAATTTTCTATATGTGATATAATAAAATTGTATAACAATTTTTAAGGAGAGAATTATGGCAGAGATTAGAGAGAATAACGAGACAGCTCAAAGAGCTGAGCTATATAGAAAGATCTGGTCCATAGCAGACGATGTGCGCGGCACTGTCGATGGCTGGGACTTTAAACAATACATACTAGGCATACTTTTTTATCGCTTTATATCAGAGAATATCACAGAATTTTTTAACAATGCTGAGCACGAAGCAGGCGACCCAGACTTTGATTATGCACAGATAAGTGACGAAGAGGCAGAAAAGTATTTTAGACCAAATACAGTTGAAGACAAAGGCTTCTTTATATTGCCAAGCCAATTATTTGAAAATGTCGTTAAAGATGCGGGCACTAATGAAGACCTTAACACAGACCTTGCTAATATTTTTAAAGCCATAGAAGCAAGTGCCATAGGTTTTAGGTCAGAAGATGACATAAAAGGACTATTCGAAGACGTTGACACTACAAGCAATAAACTTGGTGCGACAGTTGCCGAAAAAAATAAAAGGCTTAGAGATATTTTGAATGGTATAAACAGCATAAATTTTGGCCGCTTCGAAGATAACGATATAGACGCCTTTGGTGATGCCTACCTTTATTTAATCTCTAATTATGCAAGTAACGCAGGAAAATCAGGCGGAGAATTTTTTACGCCACAAACAGTTTCAAAATTACTCGCAAGACTTGTTATGCAAGGCAAGACAGCCATTAACAAGGTGTATGATCCTACATGTGGCAGTGGGAGTCTATTACTTCAAATGAAAAAGCAGTTTAATGCACATATAATAGACGAAGGATTCTTTGGTCAAGAGATAAACATGACAAACTTTAACCTTTGCCGTATGAATATGTTTTTGCACAATGTTAATTACAATAACTTTTCCATCAAAAGAGGAGATACTTTATTAAATCCGCTTCATAACGATGAGAAGCCATTCGATGCCATAGTCTCAAATCCGCCATACTCAATTAAGTGGGTAGGTGACAAGGATCCGACACTTATTAATGATGTGCGTTTTGCACCAGCAGGCAAGCTTGCGCCTAAGTCATACGCTGACTACGCCTTCATCATGCACGCGCTTAGCTACCTTTCAAGTAAGGGTAGAGCAGCCATAGTTTGCTTCCCAGGCATTTTTTATCGTAAAGGTGCCGAAAAAACAATCCGTAAGTATTTAGTTGACAATAACTTCATCGACTGCGTTATACAGCTACCAGAAAACCTGTTCTTCGGAACATCCATCGCCACATGCGTTTTAGTTATGGCGAAGAATAAGACGGAGAACAAAATTTTATTTATAGATGCTTCAAAAGAATTTAAAAAAGAAACAAATAACAATATTTTAGAAGATAAAAATATTGACAATATTTTAAACGAGTTTGTCGATAGAAAAGAAGTAAAACACTTCTCTAGATACGTCGATGTTAAGGAAGTGGAAGAGAACGACTATAACCTGTCAGTTTCGACTTACGTTGAAAAAGAAGACACTAGAGAGAAAATCAATATAAAAGTACTTAATAAAGAGCTAGAAGAGACCGTTAAAAAGATAGATGAGCTAAGAGCTTCGATAGATGCGATAGTTAAGGAGCTTGAAGATGAATAATCAAATTATAATATATAATACTGAAGATGGTAAGTCAAAAATTAATTTAAAATATGATGACGGAACAGTTTGGTTAAATCAAAATGAAATCGCTGAACTTTTTCAAACTACTAAACAAAATATTAGTAAGCATATAAATAATATCTTCAATGATGGTGAATTAGATGAAAAAGTGGTTGTCAACTATAAGTTGACAACCACTCAACATGGCGCTATGACTGAAAAAACCCAAGAACATAACGTAGCTTATTATTCTTTAGATATGATTTTAGCAATTGGCTATAGAGTAAGGTCTGTTCGTGGTGTACAATTTAGACAATATGCGACAACAGTATTAAAAGAATATATTATCAAGGGATTTGCAATGGATGATGATAAGCTAAAAAACTTTGGTGGTGGGAAATATTTTAAAGAGCTTCTTGAAAGAATTAGAGATATTAGATCATCTGAAAAAGTTTTCTATAGACAAATTCTTGATATATTCGCAACAAGCATAGATTATGATGCACATAAAGATGAGGCAAAGTGGTTTTTTGCTACTATTCAAAATATGATGCACTATGCGGTACATCAAAGTACAGCAAGTGAGATGATTGTTGAAAGAGTAGATTCAGAAAAAGTTTTTATGGGTCTTACTAACTTTAAAGGAGAACTACCAACTCTAAGTGAAGCAAAGATTGCAAAAAACTATTTAAAAGAAGATGAGCTAAGCAAGTTGAACCTTTTAGTGTCGGGTTATTTAGATTTTGCTGAGGTAAGAGCAAAGAAAGAGATTCCTATGACTATGAATGATTGGATTGACTATACTTATGATATATTGAAAGTAAATGGCGAAGATTTACTTCCAGATAAGGGAAAGATATCAAGAAGTCAAATGGAGAAGAAAGTTAAAGCAGAATATATTAAGTATAAAAACAAAACATTAACACAAGTTGAGAAGGATTATTTAGATGAGATAAAAAATATAAATCAAATTGCAGAAAAGGGTTGTAAAGATGAGTAAAATAGATGAAATGCTAAAAAATGAAAAAGTTGAATGGAAAAAGCTTGGGGATGTTGCTAATTGTTTTGCAGGTGGAACACCAAAAACTTCTGTTAGCTCATACTATGATGGGGACATTCCATGGATAAGATCAGGGGAAATAAATTTTAATGTAATTAAATCTTCTGAAAGAAATATTACTGAAGAAGGTTTAAATAAATCTTCAGCCAAAATGATTAGACCTAACAGTGTTGTTTTAGCAATGACTGGAGCTACAGTAGGAAGAAGTGCAGTTGTTGAATTTCACACTTCTTGTAATCAATCAGTAGCAGCGATTGAAAATGATGAAAAAATAT
>OGPS01000041.1_pt1 | contig 124061 bp, 175 predicted proteins | sample 1552931 | NCBI WGS metagenome assembly OGPS01 (sample SAMEA2580252, study PRJEB22360) | human gut metagenome | biome: human gut; feature: human-associated habitat; material: faeces | place: Denmark | collected 2008/2010 | reverse complement strand
GATTGTCCTGCATGTTGGGCACTTCCACATAGCTGATGGCACCGCCCGGGGACAGACGCTGGAAGTCGCTCTCGAACTTCAGTTTGGTAAAGGCGTCGATCTGCTCCGAGACATGGACGTGGTAGCTGTTGGTGATATAGTTCTTGTCGGTGATGCCGGGCACGATGCCGAACCGCTTCTGCAGGCACTTGGCGAACTTGTAGGTGGTGGATTCCAGCGGGGTGCCGTAGAGGGAGTAGTCCATATTCTCCGCTTTCTTCCACTCGTTGCACTTGTCGTTCATGTGCTGCATGATTTCAAGAGCGAACGGTTTTGCTTCAGAATCGGTGTGGCTCTTGCCGGTCATATACTTCACGCACTCATACAGACCAGCATAGCCCAGGCTGATGGTGGAGTAGCCGCCAAAGAGCAACTTGTCAATCTTCTCGCCCTTCTTTAGGCGAGCCAGTGCTCCATACTGCCAATGAATAGGACTCATGTCAGAAACAGTTCCGAGTAAACGCTTATGTCGAATCTGAAGTGCTCGATGGCATAATTCAAGACGCTCATCAAAAATCTTCCAGAACTTATCTTTGTCTTTTCCAGAGCTACAAGCCACGTCTACCAGATTGATAGTAACCACACCCTGATTGAAGCGACCATAATATTTCTGACCCTTTACCCAATTCTTTGCGTTAGCCACATTCTCAGTAGTTCGGTCAGGCGTTAGGAATGATCTACACCCCATGCTGACCCACACGCCGCCCTTGAGTTCCTTCATAACTTTTGCAGAAATATAATCGGGAACCATACGCTTTGCAGTACACTTAGCAGCCAGCTCCGTCAGGTAATAGTATTTAGAATCAGGATAAATATTATCCTCATCGAGAACGTAAATCAGCTTCGGAAACGCAGGAGTAATCCACGCTCCGGTTTCATTTTTAACGCCTTGAATACGCTGTTTTAACATTTCTTCAATGATAACAGCCAAGTCATCACGAGTCTGTCCTTCAGGAACTTCATCCAGATACATGAATACGGTAATGAAAGGTGCCTGACCGTTGGTAGTCATCAGCGTAATTACCTGATACTGGATGGTCTGGACGCCGCGAGCGATTTCTTTATGTAAACGTTCTTCAACAATGCGATTGATAGTTTCCTTTGCTGGCATCTTGTCAATCTCATTGTTTTGGACCATATCGTAGAACTCATGATGGACTTCTTTCTCAATTTTCTTACGAGAAACATCTACGAACGGAGCCAGATGAGATAAGGTAATGCTCTGACCACCGTATTGGTTAGAAGCCACCTGAGCAACGATCTGTGTAGCGATATTGCAGGCGGTGGAGAAACTGTGCGGTCGGTCAATTCTAGTACCAGAGATTACAGTACCGTTCTGCAGCATATCCTCAAGGTTTACTAGATCACAATTATGCATATGTTGAACAAAATAATCTGCATCATGTACATGAATGATACCAGCCTTATGAGCATCCAGAATATCCTTTGGAAGCAACAGTCGCTCTGTCAATTCTTTGGATACCTCGCCAGCCATATAATCGCGCTGGACGCTGTTTACAGTGGGGTTCTTATTACTATTCTCCTGATTGATTGCATCGTTCCGAATATCGATGATATCCAAAATGCTCGCATTAGTCTTTTCCTTTTCTCGGATTTCCTGACGATATTTACGCCACTGACTATACGCTTCTGCTACATCTGAAAAAGGACTATTTTTCAGACTGTCAACCACGATATCCTGAATCTGCTCAACCGATAGGATATCTGGCATATCAGCAATATAATCAGCAATTGCGTTGGATACACGAGCGTCAATACCACCAGGCGTACAGGTCATCGCCTTCTCAATCGCATTTACAATCTTACTTTTATCAAAAGGAACTTTCGTTCCATCGCGTTTAATCACATATTCCATGTAATCACTCCTTAATCTTCCAACAAACGATTTTCTGCCACATAGAAAGCTCCAACCGCAACTACCATCAATACGACCCAGAATACCCAAAACCAAATCACTCGTGTACCAGCTGCAGAAATCATATAATCTCGTGCTTCTTCGATGTTTTTATCCTTAATGAATTGTGCATTATGTATACTTTCGTCGCTCAAATTTGCAAACAACGTACCATCATAATGAACTTCTTTGACATAAAACTCGAATTTCACGTGAGGACTGACTTGTACAGTTGTCAGGTACTTGCTTGATGGCATTTTGATGTCACCATACTTGAATTCTTTGCCAAGAAACGTAATATTCTTAGAATTGTGTTCTTCTGAACTGTAATAATCCCAAGTCCAGTACGTTTCGACTCTTGTTTTTGTATGGCCTTTGCTATCCGTAGTAGTTACAGTTCGTGTATGCATCGTATAATGCTTTTCTTCGCAATAGATGTACATCCACTGTCCGTCGATACGTGAATCACTTACGGTATCTACTGCTTCTAGTGCGCCTTGGCAAAAGGCGTTGCCTACGTTAGTTCTTATTCCATAATCGAACATATTTTCGGACTCAATCGAAATTGCTGTATTATATTCTTTCTTCTGCTCAAGCGAATCTCTGGTGATATTTCCAGCGATAACGCTACCAAGTATCAGCATGATGAACACAATACCAACACTGACGATCAACTCACGATAAGTAATTTCGGCATTACCGATTTCCAAAAAGGTTGCCGACTGCCGGTGCTGCCTCATTCCCCTCATAGGACAGATACTCATAATTCTGAACCTCATATCCAGTCAGACCCAGCAGAAAGGAGTTCGGAAACTTACGAACGCTCTGCTTATATTCCTTCACGACACGATTGTAATCGCCACGATAGTTTGCAATCAAATTTTCAGTGACGGATAGCTCATTCATAAGCTCCTTATAGTTGTCGCTAGACTTCAGTTCAGGATATGCTTCCGCAATAGCTGCAATCTGAGTCGTAATCTCTTGAGCGGTCTGGCCGGAAGTGCCACGAGCATTCACAACATCCATCAGGGTCTGATACTCATGTTGGTCATAAGCCTTGACGGTTTCAACCAGATTTGGAATCAGATCAGCTCTGCGCTTCTCCTGAATCTCAATGCCAGACTTAGCTTCCTGAATCTGTTCTTCATAAGAGATGGCCGTGTTCTTAGGCCCCTGCACCATAAAGGTCATGCCAAGAATGGAAATCAACACGACACAAATAACGATAATAGGTAACTTCCAGTTGTATCTCATTTATGTAAACCTCTTAAAACTTGACATCATCGGCATAGACTTTAGAGTTCAGCATCGAATGGTCAACCTTATTAACTCCTTTGTTATTTGGAGACATAGTATCATTATGAGCGCTCGGAACCACAGCAGTTTCAATACTGCACGTCGGCTCTGCCTTTGCCAGTTTTTCTTTAAATGAATCATCAGGACGATAAACCAAATCATGGCAGACACCGCCGAGATTTGGATCATAAAAATAATCGTTAATGTCCTTCTTTGGCATCGTAGTCAGCTTATCAGTGACCTCACTAGGCACTTTCTTTAGCGTATCTACGACACTTTCGGTAATCTTCTGCTGTTCCTCTAAAAGCCGGATTTTATAATTCAAATACCAACGTGCCTTCGTCAAATCCTGAAGCTGAGAATTGCCATCTTTGTGACCTGCCCGACTCAGATACTTGCCAACATTCCAAAGATAAGCATCCTTGTCTAACTGCCACTCTCGCAGCACTTTGATAGCCTCATAGGGATTGTCTGCACCGCCGTAATGAGCCGGGTGCTCGACATTCTTTTTAATTTCGTCAAGTGTTTCCATCAACGACCTCCTTGTTCTTTTCAATAGGTTTATAAACATCTGCCAGCTTTGGATGACGGCCACAGCAACCACGACCCTCTGGACAGAACGGATACTTCGGATTTGCCTCGCAAGAAGGAACCATCCAGTTTGCTACTTCAGGACAAACCTGTGCAACTTCCTTCTTCATTTCTGTAAACATCTCGCGGATTTCTTTTTGAGCCCTAGAACAAAGTCGAAGGTGACTCATCTCAATCAAAGCACGAGCGTTCATCGTAATGTAAAACTCTGTACAGCAAGCATTTGGCAGAACTGCACGGGCGTCTTCGTTTTTGGCGTTGTGATACTTCTTGAGGATCTGATAATCGGTATCAATGTCCGACATCATATTATCGAAAACATCAGCATCTTCACCGGTAAACGGGTTCACATACTTGAATCCATCCTCGCTGCAATAACGCTGGCTGCGGCAGCTCAAGCTAATATGTCGATGACGACTAATCTGTGCCAGAAGTGCTCGACTTACATCTTTGACGTAGAACGTAAAGTTGATGTGTTCAAGCACAGAATAGTGACCACTGGCTTTACACCCCTTGGCAATTTTGTAGTCGTCAGTCATTGAAGAGTCATAACAAATACTCGCAGCTTCCTCCACAATATCTAAAGGGTTCTTATCACTTGTAGGAACAACTCGCTGTGTGTACGCGATCAAATCAACTGTCATTTAATTCTCCTTAATATTCGTCCTGCCAGTTTTCAGGAATGTCGTTCTCACCAATTACGATGCAATTTTTAGGTGCGACATTTAAAGTGTACTTTCCATCTTGAACTTTAATCATTACGTTCATAATGGAGACAACTTTATGAATGCTCCAAAGAACTCCGCGACCTTTTCGAGTTCTAGCTCTAAGCACCGTATCGCCAATATGAATCTCTCTATTAAGAATATCGGTTACCATTTAATCCTCCTTTATTTTAGAAGTGCAAACTTAAACCAGTCTGGGAAGTTGGATACTGAAATCCCATATTTGATAAGACAAGACAGAAGCCACAGCGCAATCATGATTCCGACCGCAATAAGATAATCCTTGAAAATCTTAACGAAAGCGATCCACATCTTAATCGTATCTTTCACTTACATCACCTCTTTATCCCATTCATCTCTGCGTTTTAAAGCAACAAGATAATTATGTTCAGTTGTTACAACACAATCTTTTGCGTAGTGATAAAGAAGCTCGCCACGTTCATCAATCGGATACCATCGTTCAAAATAAATACGGTAATCGCTCCAATACTCATCCCATTCAATTTTCGCAACTTGTACAACAGAAACAAATACGATGTATTTACATTCAGAAGCTTGCTCTGCAATTAGTACATAATCACCAACACCAAACGAATTTCCGTACTTATCAACTACCACTTACCTCACCTCTTTCAATCAATTCATCAACAGTAACCTCTCCACAGATAACCTGTTTAAGCTGATCATCTGACAACTGATATGTAATCGGTTCTCCACACTCAGTAGGATATCGAGCCAAGGTTCTGTAATATTCTGCAAGGGCTCGTTCCTTACGACCCTGCTCACGATGGTCAATACCAATCATATCGCCCCACCTCCTTCCTCAAGTTTTTCGCTCTTGCCAGTTACGACATATACATCATCTTCGAGATCTTCTTTTGGAATCACAACTACGATGCCTAGTTCTTTTTCAAATGGCATACCATCCATCATAATAATGTAATATTCATCCAAATCTGCGAACACTTCGTATGCGTTACCCTTTTTAAGTTGAACAAAAGTATCTATTGTAGCAACATAACTGTAATAGTCCGTTCTGAAGTACATCCTCATTAGGGCTCCTTGTAGGGTTCCATATCACCCTTCCAAATCTGGAAATAAGGATGTGCGTCAATGCCGTAAACCTGACCCTTCATACCGGTACTGGTAATCTTGTAAGGCTTTCCATCCTCAAGGCTATTGATAAAGTCCTGATACTGAGGACTCATCTTAAAGAAGTCCTTCTTGCCTTGAATCCTCTTTACCTTAATAGTAACCTCATCACCAATCTTTGGCTCCCACTCTTCAACCGGCATTCCAGCCAGAAAGTCGGGACCCCCGGCCTTCTTGATTCGCCGGGCGAGGATTCGTGCCTTACGCTGCTCTCTGCGCCGGTCTTCTCGATTCATTGAATTACTCATATTCTGTTCCTTTCAGCTTATCAAAGTAGGGATCGCCGTCTCGCTTTTCTAATAAGTTGAGCTCCCCGGCGGAGCCTACAGAATACAAACGAAAATTTTTAAAAATCTCAGCACCTTTAATAGTGGCTAGAGATGTGATTATGTACAATATATTGTGTTCTTCTGTGCCATCCGTAAGTTGAACTTCAAGTCGTTCTTTCTTTGGGATAGCTAGTTTTTTAAAATCATTCATTTTGGCATTATGTATGCTTTCTCATTTTTTCGATAGCAATCAAAAATATGTGCGACAACATCGTAGCATCTACTCTCAGAGTTATAACTACCAAGGATAATTCCACGCTCACCCATGCCCTGCCTTGCATAAACATTAAGGCTTGCAGTATCAATGATTGCCATACGGTCAAGATTTATAATTTCTCCGTCTTGCGTTAAAAGTAGCATTTTACACCTCACAAATCAGAAAGCTGCGCAGGAGAATTGATATCTGGACTATCCAAATCCATCCCAAATTCCTCAGACATTTCATTCTTGATTCCCCAAAAGTAACCTTCTGATGGAACGTAAACAATAGTCCACCATCCATACGCTTCTTTATTCTTGGGCGTAAATTCACGAGTTGGAATCCGATTACCGCCAAAGCTAATTGTTGTGGTTTTGGATGGATTCTCGACGCATTTGTTATCAAGAATCCGAAGAATGTGTTTAATGGACTTCTTAGAAAGATTCATGGCTTTCTCCTTAGCCGTAGCTTACTTCGTTCTTATCATCTCGGAATCGATAATCCTGTTCCTTGTCATATTTAAAATCTCCGTAATATTTTTCCTCAGCAGCTTTTCTAGCTTTAAGAGCATCTTCAAAATTAGTAAAAGCGCCTAAGTAAATTCTTTTGTTGTCACGATATACTTGAGAATACCATTTGTGACGATTTTTTTCCCAATAAACACCTTTATATCCTTTTGAAGAATATGAGTTTGTAATGTTTTCCGATCGTGTGCAGACTCTAAGATTTGATCTTCTATTATTTAATTTATTATGGTCTTTATGGTCTACAAGCATACCGATACAATCATTTCCGATAATATACCGATGCATTAAATAACACTTTCCATTAAGCCATCCAACCAAATATCCATTGGCTGCTATAGACCAACAAATCAACTTTATTTTTTCATAATCTGATAAATCGAAATAGAATTCATCTCCAGAAGTTGTATAGCCAATTCCATAATCTCCAGATGTATCGTACCGATTGAATTTCTTATTTCTCTTGCCACTTTCAATCTGAATTTCCTTTGCCATACATCCACATGATTTTGATTGCCCAGACTTTAAAAGAGTAGATGTTGTTTCTATTTCATTTCCGCAGTCGCACTTGCATTTCCAATAAACACAACCAGAAGAACCTCTCCTACTAGTTTTGTTCAAGACTGTTAGACGACCAAAGCGCATTCCTGTTAAATCAATAAACTTACCCATAGCTTACCTCGCTTTTATCGTCTCTAAAGCGAACGAATACAGGGAATTGCAGTGACTCATTTCCCGTTTCTTTATTTTTTGAAGTTTCTTTGTATTTACACTCAACAATCTTGCCAATGTAATTGTCAGGATTTGCCCATACAGTAGCTCTCGTAGCATCATCAAAACCAGAGCCGACACGAAGCTCGTTGCCCTTGTAGTCAACAACAATAGCGCCCATCGTACCAGCCAGACGGTTCTGACCTTCCTCAATCGCGGTGATTCGCAGGTCAACAGTGTAAAAACGCTTAATCTTGAGACAACCATTGTGACGAGTCCGGCGGTAAGGGACGTCAGTGTTCAACATAAGACCTTCCCAATCATGTTCGACAGCATAATCAAGCCACTTCGGGATCACACTCTGGTCAGTACCTTCATATACCATTGGAACAATTTCGATGTTTTCAAGGTTCTTGCGAGTAATCTCTGCGCGAAGACAATTTAACCATTCACGGCGCGTCCGATACGGAACCGCGCATTTCCAACGGTCGAACTCTACAACAGGAATCACATCAAAAATCACAAATTTGATTTCAGTCTTGTCCTTGTTGTCAGAATTAAGTAGGCCAGTTCCGAAACGAAACGCCTCTCCGTCCGACATTCCTTCGGGATTCTTGTAGATAAGTTCTCCGTCAAATACCAAAGAATCTCGCCTCGTCGCATCGCCATCATACAAAGAGAGCAGGTCATTCTTAATATGGTCAAGGCCTTCAAATTTCTGTGCCTGACGAGAGATGAGCTCGCCTTTATACATGGTGCCCCTATTTCCATTCATCTTCTGGCTTAAACTGAACCAAATACCATCCTTCAGCTTAACCTTGTCAATTGGATATCCCTGCTGAACCTCCCAGACAGGAATAATTTCTTCGCCGTACACCTTATTGATGGTAGCTGCCTCGACTCCGATCGGTAGGTTCTTAGTGAACAGCCGCTTCAAAAATTCTTCGTGTTCAGGATTTTTATGTAAATAATTCTGGATTGTTGCGATTGATGTATCAGATCCGGTATTGTGACCAGCACCCATAATATAAAGGTATCCGCAGCTGAGATACTGAATATCGATATCAGGCTTTGCCGTTACCTTCTTGTTGATCTTTGCATCAGACAGGCCAGTCACAATCGCCGGGTCAAGTAGGAATTTGAAGAATGCTATTAGCTCGTCAGCTTCATCTCCAAAATCCTTACGTGCATCCAACAAAATGCGGGTCTTTTCCGTCTTCTTCTTTGCTTTCTGCAATGCCTTAACCATCGCATCAAGCTTACTTATGAGCTCTTTATCTGTCATAAAGCCTCCTTGCGTATCCTGTGTTATATAGTTATAGCTAATAAAGAAAGGCTTGTCATTACGAGCAAGCCATTTCTTTCCCGTATCCTGTATTATATAGTTAAAGAGAGAATTTTAAGCCTCCGGTGTGGAGACTTTTTATAACTATATTATACAGGATGCGTACATAATTGTCAATGCTTTTCTGCAAATTCTTTCCGTAAAAATTCCTTCAAGAACGTCCGCTTATATGGAACTCTCGAAGTCTTTACAGCCCGATCAAGAGCATGAGTTTCGGCACAAATCACACAATACTTCTTGGCACGAGTGATGGCCGTATAGAGCCATTCTCTCGTCAGCATCAGGTACGCAGAGTTGTCCATGCCAACAATCACATACGGAGCCTCACTGCCCTGCAACTTATGACAACTCAAAGCATAAGCAAGTTCAAGTGTTGCCCAGATGTTATTCCCACCAAAGTAATGTGGAATAAAGATTGTTCCCCACTGGTCAAAATCAACCAGGATAAAGCTACTCTCAATCTTTCGGATAATGCCACGGTTTCCGTTGAACACCGGACACTTCTCTTCTTTTTTCTTTGTCTTGAGATTGTATGTGTGAAGCTCATAGTTGTTCTTGTTGATGATGACCTGATCACCCTCACGCAGAGTATACACCCTATCCTTGCCATCACCATAGATTGTGACCTTTGCTTCTGCTTGACCACGACTCGGATTCACAATTTCCTGAATAGCATTATTGACTTCATAAGTGCAGATACTGCCACGCAGCTTCTGTGGAAGTACAATCTGAATCTTCGCACTATCATTCCCTACCTTATTATATAAGGTACGGTACTGATTGATGATGTGGTTGAATGACTCACTTGCGTCTTTATAGATATCAAGCTCCAAATCACGAAGATCACCACGAATCTCACTACCAGCCCAGCCATAAGGCACCAATTGCGTAGCGTTACGAACCTTAATGCTCTCCGTGATAATTGCAGATTTAGCTGCCTGACGATGGATCTTAGTCAAACGAGCAACAGGAACGACCTTAGATGCAAGCATATCCTTGAAGATGTTACACATACCGATACTCTCAAGCTGGCCGTCATCACCAATCATGATGAATCGCTTGCCGGTTTCGATTGCCTGAATCAAATCATAAAACAATTGAGCGCCAACCATGGATGTCTCATCCAGAATGATGATATCCTCATCCAGAGGATTGTCCTTATCGTGAACAAACCCACCGTTCTCGATGTCATATCCAAGGAGACGATGAATCGTCTTTCCATCCTGACCAGTAATCTCCTGCATACGAGCAGCGGCACGTCCAGAGAGTGCAGTCTGAGCGAAAGACTTACCACGAAGAACCTTTAGGACACCAGCCACAACGGTACTTTTGCCGCATCCACCAAGACCTGTGACGATAGCAATATTGTTAGAGCATACCTTTTTAATAGCATCCCTCTGCTCCTCAGTATACTCGATGCCAAGCGCATCCTCGGCCTCATTGATTGCTGCATCCATATTTCGACCAATCGGCTCAACAGGTGCATCCGCCAGTCGCTTGATTTCCTTTGCGATTTCATCTTCAAGATTCCACACTCTAGTTAAAGCAAATTCTTGACGGTCATCGCTCCACCAAAGCGTTTCACGGACATCGTGCAGATGGAAAAGTGCCCTCTTGATTACTTCTTGGTCCCCCTCATTCAAATCAAGTTCCTTGATGCAGCTATTGATTGTCTGGTTTGCTGGGACAATAGAGTTACCTTCTTCGGCACGGGCAGCAAGAAAATGCATGACGTAAGCTTCGATTCTAAATTGCGAATTGTGCTTTAAGCCCATATTCAGAGCCAGAGCGTCAGCCTTTTTCCAGCCGATGCCATACACATCATCAATCAGGACGTAAGGATTCTCCTCAATCTTTTTTACCAGAATGTCTGCACCGTGATACTGACGAACAAGCTTTTCAATAGCACTTGGAGTCAAACCGTATTCAATTAGTTTCGTGTACGCTTCACTATTATCAATGTTGTTTTCAAAAGAGTCAATAATCTTTTGTGCTCGACCTTCCGTAATACCGCTAACAGTACAAAGAGATTTGACATCACCGTTCTTGATGATTTCATACGGATTCTCGAATGCTTCATAAAGCATCTCAAACTGATGGTCGGTCAAAATAAAACGGAGAAAGCTTTTTTGTTCTTCTGGGTCAGTGATATCTTGAAACTCATTCATATAGATGATTTTGTACTGGTCACCAAACTTTTCATGGTGAACATACTCACCACAGAACGAATAAGTTTTATCCATATCGAGGCTAGGAACGTTGCCTTTTAGCCGGAGGTCACCATATCGACTAATGATAGGATTTCCCTGCTTGACTTTTACCACCTCGGCAGAGAAAGTGGCGAATCCGCCTGGCTCCACCTCCCTCCCATCTTTCGGATAAAAGACTCGTTTTATCCTAATGTAGCAACGAATCATATTTTCATTAAATTTCTTATCTGCCACTTTATAACCCTCTTATTATGCACCTAATCTAAATTCTGTCAGTCCTCCGCACACTCTGCAATAAAACCATTTTGTGGTACGCTCGCATTGTTCTGCGCAATCAAACTTCCACTTCTGAACTTTTCTAACGACGCAACAATTCGTACAATGTATCTTAATTACAGTTTTATCTTTGTATTGTTTATTCCCAATTTTAAACTCAGGAAATTCACAAAGAACCTCTCCGTCAATAGTATATAAAACACCATTCATTACTTTATCTCTCTATCATGCAGCCACTGCTTGTAAGGTTTGAAGTCGCTTGCGATAACGTGCGATTCATCTTCCTTCTTTCCAAGCACAGCTACCTGACTTCCCTTTACAATCAAATCCTGATAATCTGACAAGACCCTCGGCCATACGGTCAACTCAATAACACCATCGCCAGAATACAGATTTACAAATGCAAACAACATACCAGTCTTTGTTTTCTTCTTTTGAATCTTTGCGATAATACCAACAAGCACACAAGAATCACCTTCTTCAATTTCAGAGAAATCCTTGATATAAGAAAATGCCTTCTCGAAAGGATTCGTATCACTGATAAAGGTCTGTAAAGTCTGGAACTCCCAAAGTTCTTCATCTTGTAGATATTTCGTGGTCTGCTCGGCCATATATGCTTCTTTCTTTTTCAGCTTCTCGGTTTCATGTACGACACGACGCTTTTCATTATAGATTCGTAGGACGGTTTCTTTGTCAACCTTCTTACCAACCTTATAATGCTCCGTATCAATATCCCACTTACTCAGCAAAACTGCCTTGGTAGGAAGTGTACTGACTGGCTTAAACTCAGATTCTTCCAAACCGCTGGCAATGTAATTTTCCAAGAATATTCGTTTGTTCTTTGTAGGAATCGCACCGGATTTGACCAACGCAATGATCTGCGCTTTCGTTGCACGAACACGACTCGTGAAATCATCAAGTCCCTTAAATTTTCCATTTCTATCTCGTTCTGCAATGATAGTTTCAGCAAGTGTATTGCCAATACCACCGATAGCAGATAAGCCAAACAGAATTTTGCCATTTGACACAGTGAAATCCATACCGGAACGATTGATACTCGGCGGAAGAATCTGAATATCAAAGCTGCGTGCATCCACCATAATCTTATTGACCTTGCCAACCTTTGCCTTATTCAGGTTCAACATAGCCTTAAAGAATGCAAGTGGATGATGTGCTTTTAAGTATGCCGTTTGAAGGCAGATGACAGCATATGCCTGAGAATGGCTGGCGTTGAAACCATAACCACCCTTCGTTGACAACTCGTTGCAAATGTACTCGGCGGTCGCTTTGTCGTATCCATTCGCGATAATCTCATCATGAAGAAGTTCTACTTCTTCCTTGACTTTCTCAGGTTTCTTCTTTGCCAAACACTTACGCATTCTATCAGCACCGGCATCGTTTCGACCGCCAAAGACCTTCGTGAGCTTCATACTCTGTTCCTGATAGATGTTCACGCCATAGGTACTGCGGAAAATTGGTTCCATATCAGGATGGAAGTAGTGAATATGTTCAGGATGATACTTGCAATCAACGTATGTAGGAATCGACGGCATTGCGTCAGGACGGTACAAAGCAATCAGTGCAGATAGTTCCTCAACAGATTTAGGCTGGAGCTGTGCAACCAGATCCTTCATGCCAGACGATTCAATCTGGAATAAGTTATCCGTCCGCCCGGAACAAATCAAATCATAAGATGCCTTGTCATTTTCAAACTCAGGATTGTTGATATCAATTTCCCAATCTGGAATGTTATCCTCACGCTTTGCTTCATCAATAGCCACGAGCGATGCAACACCCAGAATATCGAACTTTACAAGTCCGATTTTCTCATCCATTACCTTATCAACAGAGATGACATGTTCTCCATCAGTTCCATGCCGAATACCGATATACTCATAATAAGGATGTCGGCAGACGATAACACCACCGGCATGAATACCATACCCTCGTGGACGACCATTGATGTGCTCTGCAATATCAAGTAGCTCTTTGTATCTCGGATTCTCGGCCACTTCTGGGTTTGCTTCAAGACAATCTTTCCATGCCTTTTGAACGAACTTCTCACTGATTTTTCTTATCTCGGCATACGGGAAACCGAGCACCTTACCAACATCCTGAATCGAAGTAACCGGAGTAGTGTACACAATATTCATAACCTGAACCACTCGATCTTCGCCATACTTTTGTGTCAGATACTCAACAACCTTAGCACGGTCACTGACATCTACATCAACGTCAGGAAGGTCTTTTCGTTCAATGGTAAGGAATCGTCCGAAATCAAGCTCGTATTTAATGGAGTCAAGTTGAGTAATGCCAATCAGGTAACATACAAGTGAACCAGCGGCAGAGCCACGACCAGGGCCAACAATAACATCATTTTTCTTACACCAGTTGATGTAGTCAACCAGAATCAAAAAATAGTCACAGAAGTCTTTCTTCTCAATGACAAACAACTCGTCATCAACACGCTTACGATAGATCTTTTGCTTTTCTACATCAAACTTATCAATGCCGCGTTTCTTCCATCCATCTTTTACAAGATCTTTCAGGTAAGCTGCCGAATTGGAATACTGCGGAGGAATCTCAATTTTTGGAAGTTCAGGTTCATGCCAAGGCATATCCACATAGTCACACAGGTCAGCAACCTCATCTGTGTTGTTGATACACCATTCCGCCGCATCATATCCAATCTGACTATCAAGAACTTCATGTTGCTCCTTGCGAGACATAAAGTAACATCCTTCGTAGATTTCTGCGGCAGTTTCTGTATCATGAGCAATTCTCAGAAAGTAGTCCTGATAATACAGAGCTTCTTTAGTAGCAGCATGAACATCGTTTGTAACGACTACTTTTGTGTGGGTGTCGTTTGCCAGCTGCATAATTTTCTGATTATATTTTGCTTGTTCACTGTTTGCGTGAGCCTGAACCTCAAGATAATAGTGAGGGAATAAGCTCTTATACTCATGAACCAGCTTGACACAAGTGTCATAATCATCCGTTCTGGACAGCCTACTCGCCAAACAAGCAGATAGGATAATCAAATTATTCGTATCTTCCTTAGCGATATCATCTTTTGTGATACGAGGACGGCTATAAAAACCATGAAGATGACCGAGAGTAGACAAGCGATTAACAGCCTGACGGCCAGCCTCATTCTTTGCGATGATAATCAGGTGCCAGTATTTACTATTCTTGTCCTTAACTTCCCTGTCCTCGCACTCGTATGCCTCAATACCATAAAGAAGTTTTACATCAGGATACTTATCTTTTAATTCTGAGTAGTACGGCCAGCTTGTTACCTCGCCATGCTCCGTAATGGCAATTGCTTTCAAACCAAGTTCTGATGCTCTTTTTAGATTTTCTTCAGGAGAAGAGAATCCGTCCAAAAGGCTAAAATTGGAATGACAGTGTAGGCTACTTGGCATTCTATTCTCCTTTCACCATTAAAACTGGTCGCGTTCCTTCAGACGCTTAATCCAGCGCTTGCGCTTCTCATCGGAAGTAATATTTGCATGTTCAAAAAAATCATAAATACGGTCATCGTCGTCATTAAACAACGCATATAGGCAATTGAGTACATCGCCGTATTCTTCATTCAAATCAGCCCACGCTTCACGAATACTTACTGGTGTAGGGTTCTTTCTATCACGAGCCCGGCGAAGCTTTAATGCAGCCTTTGCAACTTCAGAAGCCTCTTCTGACAACTGCGCTAAAATTTCATTCTCGTCGATATAATCAAGGACTCGCAGCCCTTTATTTCTATCTTTAATCATTCGTTTTCACCTTATCTCCAAATTTAATAACGTCATCAAAAAGCATCACGTAGTCATCGGTGTACTTGTTACCATGGAAATGGCCGAAGTACCAGAATGGTTTACAATCGTTAGGATAGCATTCGTATATATTATCAAAGAATATTTCAGTTGACTGATCTACTGTGCTTTGATCAATACCACCGATAAACAATTCAGTTGGAATGAACCGGAATGGACAGGTATGCGTGAGCATAACATCAATATCATCGATTTGAGGGTCATGTGTAATATTCCAGATCTTTTTCTTAGTCTTCTCATTCGGCTGTTCATCCGGCCACCAGTTCCATCCACGCTCCAACCGATAACATTTATCTACGGAATAAGCTCCGCCACAAACAAGACAGTTCAGAATTTCCCTATCAGCAAGAATCTGGTAAACTTCGCCATCAATAGCAAAATACTGATTGGGATAATGTGGGTCATGCCACACCTTACCGCAAATATCTCCACTGATTTCCTTTGTTTTGTAACCATCCTTACGAGACGGGCGGCGCTCGTGGTTGCCATGAATACAAAACAGATTCGCAGGAATGTCCGCAGCAATGGTCTTAACTCTCCATTCGTTGATGTTATCCTTACCATAATAATTTAGACCAACATCACCAAGGCAGATAATCCAGTCGTTCTTTCCAAGCCTATGTTTAATACAAAATTTATTTAGCTCTAAGAGACGATTAAAATCGCCATGAATATCGCCTGTAATATAAACTGACATAGGTTTATACCTTTCCTCGATAGCAAGAAAGCTCTCGATTTACAACGTTCCATGTAAACGAAGATCCGTTCTTCCGAAAAGAAACAAAAGGAACGTCCTTCCATGGGCCTTTCTTATCGCACTCCACTAATGTCCAGCATTCGGAATCAGAACACCAAACTGGCAGTCCAGCCATTTCTTTTAATTCTTCAATGGTCAATTTCTCGTTGTTTTTAATATCGAGACTACCATCTTTCACAGGCACAGCCTTATCATCCCAATATTCATCAGCTCCAACCTTTCTAGGAGCAGTTCCAAAATGCTCTTTCCACTCAGGAAGACTCTCGTTGATTGCATCAAACTGAATACCCCAATCAAAGCAAGCCTCCATTGCATCATGCAAAAGCTTTCCTTCACGACAAGTCCAGAGAATCAGACCCGCACCGTGTTTCTGTTCCTGAATTGCTTGATAAATGACATTCCAGTTCGGTTCACCAATATCAGGATAATTATTCTCACAGAGAGTCCCATCAAAGTCGATAGCGATAGCACGCTTCCAATTTCCCATATCAAATCACCTCAAAATCAACAATCTGCGCCTGCGGAGTTACTTTGTTTCCGTACTGATTTAAAGATAACCGGCATACAGCATTGATGTATTTCTCTTCCTGACCACCATAGAAGTCATTGTTGATCCAGCCAATCATCCGACCATTATCAGCAAAGCACACAAAATCAATGCCTTTTTCCTCATCAGAATACTTCCACATATTGCCGTTCTTGCCCATCGGAGCACATCCACTATGAATTAGCGGAATATTTTTAATGTAGAAATACGGTTCGGAGATTCCCTGTGCCCAGATTTTATGCATTTCATACATGGTCTTCGGCAATGCAACAGTCAGCCTACTATAGTCAAAATCAAAATCAACTACGATTGCCTTACTCATCGTGACATCTTTAAGCAGCTCATTGCAATCCGCAATCGCCTTTGGTACATTTTCTTTCTTGATTTTCACACCAGCAGCATTATCATGACCAAGAACTGACTCAAAATCTCCGGTGCTCATCAAGAACTCCTTTAAACTTTCAATCGGAGAACCGTCTGGATTTCTCATCGAGCCACCGTAATAATCCGGTTCATCAGCGAAGGTACGAAGCAGCACACACGGTTTTGCATACATTTCAGCCAGCTTGATTGCCACAACACCAGTCAGAGTGTTGTCAAGAATGCCAGTAGAGTTACAGAAGAGAATCTTATTCTGGTCTGCATTATGCTTTTCAATCAACTCCTGAAGCTCTGCGACAGCCTTGTCTTTGGTCTTATTTTGCTGATACTTGCAAGACGAACACTCACGAGCTACATGCTGCGCCAGAGTCTCGTCAATCGTAACACCGGCATTCTTGCCACGAGTCGGAGTGTACTGGAAAGTCTGCTCTTCACCGACCATCGCACGGAACATCCGCTTCTTTTGCTCGGATGAGCCAACGCGAATCAGTGCGTTCATCATCGGAACGATGTAGAACTGAACATCATTGATAGTCGGGTCACCCTTGATGTTGAAGCTATTCGCCTCAACCAAAGCACAAATCATCGGATTCACAATTCGTGCCAGACCTTTCGTGCAAAGGCGCTTTGTCTCATGCGAGTGCATATCCATAACATCACCGATGTTTCCGACAGCCACTAGATCAAGATACCGGTCTGCAACATCAGTCCAATTATACTCATCAACAGCCTGAAGAAACTTATATACCACGCCAGCACCAGACAGTTCCTTGTTAGGATATGTACCATTCTGGTTATTGACGATTACTGCGTAAGGATTCTCTCTGTCGCAGATGTGATGATCAAGAATCAGAATATCGATGCCATTTTCACGGAGTTCCTTGCACTGTTCAACGTCGTTGCTGCCAGCATCAGGAATAATCAACAGAGTGGTTTCAGGTGGAACCTCGATTTCTTTAGAGAGTCCATGTTCCTTACCACTATGATGCAGAACATTGATTTTTCCAAAATAACCAATCGCCTTCAAATACTGAAACATCATCGAAGCACTTGTAAAACCGTCCACATCACAGTCTACAAGGATAGAGATAATAGACTTATTCCAGATATGTTTATTCAACAGCCGGACAGCATCTTCCATGTTGTCCAGTTCCCACGGAGAATTCAGACAAGAATCATCTAGGTTCATGTAGGTCTTATAATCCTCAACCCCTCTGTTCTCCATAATCGTTCCAATCGGGTCTGATAGGTCGTTCCTACTCCCCTTCCAGAGTTTTACATTCATTTAATTCTCCTAACACAGTTCTCAATCAACGCCTTAAATTTTTCAGGATTATCAGTCGGGGCTTCCTTTTCATCCAGAATCCCTTTATCATCTACTACAGCATACACACTTACGCCATCGACAAATCGATTGGCGAGAACCATAAGCTCACTAAGCTGAACGTCTTTATCAAAGACGAAACAAATATCAACGCAAAGACGTGTTAAAATTTCAATTTGATTCTGTGAAACCTTCTTACCACCAGTCGCCACACAGTTGTAGACATCCATGTTCCACATCTGCATGACAGACTTTTCAGCCTCACCAACATATACCAGACCTTCATTCTTGATATACGGCTCTGTCTTAAACAAACCATACAGAATACGGTTTCTGGCACACGGCTCAAGATACAGATACTTTAATTCACCTTCAGGCGGCTTACCAAAATATCTTCCCTTTACACCAACCAGAGTACCAATTTCATCTCTGATTGGAATCGTGATTCTATTTGTCAGTTCATCAAAGCCAATCTCGAATTCCTGCTGCGTCTCATAAGATATCCCATCGTCAGCAAAAATCTGGTTCACATAAGGTTTATAATAACCGAGGATAGCTTCGGAGATGGGGACTATCGGACGGTCATCCTCGTGTTCTTCACCTTCATTTTGCATGGCAATGAGCTCTTTTAAAATCAACATACTTTTAGGAAGGTCTTCCTCAAAGTTGTGATAATAGTCAAGCCCAACCCATTCGCAGATTTGTTTAATAGCTTTTGGGAAAGACAGTTCCAGAAAGAACTGGACGACAGAAATCAAATCATAACTGGTCTTTCCATTGGCAATATCTCGTGTGTAATCTACCGCAGTAAGATTTTCATTCTCGTAAATGCAGAGTGCCGTTCTATTGTCGCCATCTGGATTTGCACACTGGTAATAACCAGTCTTGTGACTGATATGATGACACCCAAGTTCCTCCAGAATCGGCTCAATCTGTTTTTCTTCAAGAATGTAATTTTTCAGATCTGCGATATTTACCATTGTAGTTCCTTACTTTCTGGTGCAGACACCGACCTCTTTCCAGACATTCTGGTTCAAATTCACTTCAAACATGATTTTCTTTTTCTCACCAAAACGATTTTTATCGATGTTTCCAACGTAATACCGCTTATCTGGATTTAGCCGATGGGCACAGTCACCGCCCCACTCAGGGTCATGAGATATATATTGATACTTCACGAACTTATCTTTTGGAATCTCCTTAAACAGAACCATTGTCCAAGCAACATGCTTAATCATTTTTGACTCAGCAATGTTGTTTGAATTTAGTTCATCAGGAAGATACTCATGGGCATTTTCAGCCAACTGGATACTACCGTAGATAAAGATCTTTAGATTTTTCGCAATTTCTTCAAGCTCGGTGGCCGTGACCTTGAACGCTGCCCATTCACCAATAGATGCAATGTCGTTCTTTAGAGTATCGTAGAACACATACTTAACTCCCTGAGTGAGAGCTGCCTTCTGGATTTCAAATCGCAGAGACTTATCACTATAATCAGCAGAAACATCCTTTGCGATAATCAAGCCTTGTGATTCGCTCTCAATCCACTGGCAAACATCAAGCACATTGCGATACTCTTCGCTTTCCTCGTAGACACGGGCGGTAAACTCATCAATGCTTTCTATGTATTCTCCATCTTCGTTTTGCTTTCGGAAGATGAAGTTTCCTTTTGCATCCCGATACATTCCAAGGGTGATTTCTCGCTCATCCTTATGGAAACGATGACCATGCAACTCTTGAAACTCAGGATTATTGATGGCGGTGACCAGTAAGCAATACCGGACTGACTCAAGATCCATCTCATTCAGCAGCAGAAGAGCTTTCTGCTTTTGAACCAATGTGACGTAGGCAACAATCGCCATCATGTATCTAGTCTTACCAGCATTAGATGGCATACCATTGAACATCACAGTGCCCAGCTTCAATCCTCGAAACAAATCATTCATGATAGGATACTGGAACGGCAAACCCATATCAGGAACACTCAGACGTTCATTGACCATTGGCAGCAGACCATTATTCAAAATCTCAGCATCATCGTTTGTGATGATAACCGTATTGATCTTGTCGGCCTTGCCACGAATCAATTTGTAAATGTCCTGAGCACCAAACATTTCAAACTGCCGGTGCTTCAAGATTCCTTCAATATTGAACCCATTACGCTGATACTCACGAAGTAGCGAATATTTCTTCAGGATATTGAAATATCCCTTGATATCATCGTCATTCGCAAGGCTCATGTAGTATTCAATAGTTGACCAGCCCTTCAGCCGCTTGTATTGGGACAATCTGGACTCGTCTTCGGCCATAAACGTTAAAACAGATGTTTTATTAAATTCTTGAGTCCGAGTTTCGTAAATAATCAGCGCTGCATCGTAGAAAAATTTTGTTGCTTCATCGGCAAAATCGTACTTGCTCTTGACATAATGCCCATACTCGACCAAATAGTCAGGATGCTTGTAAATTGCGCCAACAAATAGAATTTCGTTCGGGATATTTGAAATGAGTTCCACTCATCCACCTCCCTTTATATTTTTTAATATTGAATTTTGTTGTTTGGATACAGTTCATTAAACATATCGAAAACTTTTCTCAGTCCAAGACCTTCTTTGCTGGGCACCCAAATTTTCTTCGGATTCCAGTTTTTCCAAACTCCGTCATACTCAGGTGCAGTAGCATCATATTTTGGATTATCTACCCATTGACCACCGTTCATACTATACTCGTACTTCTTTGGGTCAAGTTCGGCAAGTGTCAGGAATCTATTATCGTTCTTGTTGTGAGCTCCAAACCCACAAAACGTGCATCCGGTACGATCACATCCAGTACATTGTAACTCATGCCCAGACTTTTTGTTGACTTTAACAATATCACCATAAGCATCTGCAATTTTGATGTTAGATTCCTTAATAAAAGTCAGCACATCTTGTTCTGTCCAGAAACTCATTGGCTTACTAATTGGGCGCTTACCATCGAAGGCATTACACCCATGAGCAATCCAAGCAGTCCTTCGCATTCTGCTTTCCTCCGCCATCGTTGCAACAATTGGATGAAGTCCTGTTTCCTTTTCATATTTTTTCATTGGTTTTTTCTTCATTACATTGCAACAATAATGAGAAATCATAATCGGAAGTTCTTGGCACAGCGGAAGCCATTTATCCTTGTTAAACAGACTACTTGTCTTTTCGCCATCGCTAAAAACACCTCCGTTTTTCGATGCATACATCGGCTCCGTTCCAAGCAATTTCGTACGGTAACTTCCTTGATATACGTTTTGGCTGTCTACTAGCCACGACTTGTTTTTTTCAGGGCACCATCTTGTTTCTCGCCCAAGTAATTGTGCTCGTTTTGTTTTTGTTTCCGCTCCGCCTGTAATCCTTCTAGCGTAATATATTGCTTCTGCTACATCTTTAGATACAAGCGGGAAGCCGTATGTCGAAATTACTTCTGAGAATGGCATTTCTGGGTAAACTTGAATTGCTCCAGAATCTCTTGCCATTTTTTGTACTGATGTAAATTCCAAACCAGTATTACTAAACACAAGCGGGACATCTGGGAACAGTTGCCTTGTCAGATGAGCAAGTACAGTAGAATCCTTGCCACCGGAGAAGCTGACATACACACCACCATCATAGTGCATATACCATTCTTGGATGCGATTTTGAGTGATTTGAATCTTTCGCTCAAGAGGAAGCGCCTGAAGCTCCTTCAATCTTTGAGCGTCATGAACTGTATTATCCATTTACCAACCTCTTTTATATCTCATCGAGAATTGCATTTATATCAATTTCATTCTCGTTTTTACTCTGTTTCGGTGCTGTTTTCATCCGTTTCAGTACCGTTTCAGTCAGATTTTCCTTCGTTTTGTCTTCGCTTTCACTGCGAATCGAAGCAAGTCTTTCTTTTCGCTCAAGATAACTAGGATATTGAGCCAGCAGAACAGCCAAATCGTAGTTCCATCGCTGGCTCATGTCGCAACCCTTGGCTTCTTTCTCGGCAATTATCTTATCTAGTCGGGGTTTCGCTAGAACCCACATATCGTAAAGTTCTAGCGGAGGAATCGAACCTCTATATTTGTAATAATTACCGGAAATCAGCTGCGTAAGTTTCGAGTAGAAGCTACCCGGAACAACCGCCGGGGCGTATGTATCTCGAATATGGTCGAAAAGAATCTTTTTTTCTTCCTGTTTGATATGTGCAAGCTCACGATTGTGGTCTTGCTCTCTCTTTTTGGAAAGAAGATCATCGACCTTTTTGTCCGTAGCGTCATTCACTTTGTCAAAAAATGCCCTTAGCAGGTCATCTGTCCAAGGGCGTTTTTGATTTTTCTTTTTTCCTACAAAACAATCCTTATGGTAAAAACCCGTCTTGTCGTAGAAAAACATGCTACGGTCTCGCTCGATGAAAATATTCTTCCCGCAAATCTTGCATTTACGGGTTAGTTCCATTAAGCCAGTTCCTTCTCCATGACTGCGGCAACCTTCTTCAGTTCCTCAATATCAGTCATAGAACGGAATGCGGTAGACAGGCCAGCCGCCTTAACAGCCTTCTGCGCTGCGCTCTTCTTTACAGGAGAAGCGGAAGCAATCAGGTCATTCAGCTTTGCCTTAATGTCATCCAGAGAAGGCTCTTTATTGTCGGAACTCTTATCTGCCGGAACATCATCCGGCTCATCGTTTTCGATACCAAGGTCACGCATACTCAGCTTAACCTCAGTCTTAACAGCTTCGTTCAGGCCGTTCTTGATGACGTTCTCCCGATTCTTTGCGCTACTAGAGATAATGTCCTGATACTCAAGCAGGGTCAAATCCTCAACGACCTCACCACCCTTATGCATACCGGTACGATCCTTATCGAAGAAAGCGAGCTGCTGACCATCCTGGAAATACAGGCGGAACTCAGTATCAACGTTGTACTCCTGACCGGCAAAACCATCAGGAATCTTGCGACCAGTCGGCTCACTTACAATAGAACCATTCACAACCTTGGTATGCTTCTCATCCTTCTCACGGCAGATGACGATGTAGTTCACGCCAGAGGCATTCAGATCCAAAATCAAAGACTGACCCTTGAAGTTCAGGGTATTGAAGTCCTTGAGCTCCATACCAGCACCCTCAATCTTGACTGCCTTTTCATCACCAGTCAGACCCTGAGATGCGGCCTTAACCTTGGCACGCTTCTGCGAGAATGCGGTGAGGCCCTGGGTGGCTGTCATCTTGAGAATAGATGCGGAGTCAACAACCAGAGCGTCGGCACGGAACGGCTTGCCATCTGCGTCCAGATAAACATCACCATTCTCATCCTCAATATCATCATCGTTGGTAACCATTTTGATATAATCCTGAACTTCTGCCAGAGACTGGGTATAAACAATCAGCAGATTGTCAGGATTCACACCATTGGCTTCCAGTTCCTCAGTATAATTATCAATAGAACCATTCTCGGTATCCAGATACAGAACACGGAACGGCTTGCCGTCTGCATTCTTCAGATAACACAACTGCATTGCAGTACGAGACTTACCAGTTCCCTGCTCACCATAAATCAGCATATGAAGCTTCTTACGAACAGCAGATGCCTTACGAATCATAGCCATATATGTAAATTCCTCTCTAAATCTTTTCTTTTATTGGTATCCTGTATTACTTAGCTAAAGGCTAAAATAAATTAGCCCCAGTCAACCTCTTCCTCATCAGCAGGAGTTGCAGTGGACTTGTTAGAACCACCCCACCAAGAGGTATCGTTCTCAGCTGCCTTGCCATCAAAGTCCTTCTTAGCCTGAGTGTTAGCAGCAATCTTTGCCCGTGCTTCGGAAATATTATCTTCGGTATAGGTGGGCTCTGCATCCTTATCACTGGGATTCGGGTCAAAGGAATCGGGATTAACACCCTCGATATACAGCTTACGAACTGCAGGAGTGCTCTGGCGTTTCATCTTATTAGGGCCACCCCAGATGTTCTCGGTCTCAACTTCCTCAACCTTCTGCTGATTGACGATGGGACCAAAGCACTCGAAGCTGGTATAGGGCTTCAGACGCTTACGAATAGAATCGGCCAGAACCTTATTCTGAGCGTTTGCCTTATAGTCAATGAAGAACTCAGCATCCTCGATGGTGTTGTAGTTCACAATCTTGGCATCGACAATTACTTCATCGCCCTCATCGCTCTTGCGGCAACCAGTGTACACAACGGTCTGAGTAAACAGAGCCAGCTCCTCAAATCCCTCTGCATCGAAGTCAATCTCCTTGGAACTCAGAGACACCTGAGTAGGAACGAAGCGAATCTGGTGCTTACCATTGTAAGTGCTGTACTCGATGTTACCACGGACATACACGTTATCACCATCATGCAGGTTCTCGGAAATCTCCTTGGCTGCATCGAAGTCGGTCAGAGTCTTGTTGTCGTTGATGACCTTACCAGACTCATTCGTCTTCTTGGTAACACCGACCTTAACACCAATCATGTCATAGCCTTCCGGTGCAACATAGGTCAGACGATCCTTCCAAGCGACTTCCTTCTTATCCTTCTCGATGCCCTTGTCCTTATCGGCACGGCGGAAGAAGTAGACCTTATCACGAGGCATACCAGCCAGATCAATATAGAAGGTGTTCTCGTTGGAGGTCTGAACACCAAAACTCAGGACACGGCGCATAGCACCACTCTTTGTTTCCTTCTCATTATAGAAGTTGCTACGCTGGGTGCCGGTAACCTTACCAGCCATCTCAAAAGAACCACGGGTCTGAGGAAGATTAAAAATTCTATCTGCCATATCAAGTCTCCTTTATGTAATTTTGTTTCATTGATAATCACTTATGTTTCTTTTTTATTGTCTCGAATCAATTCATGCACTATTCATTTTATGTATTATCCTCCGTCTGGCTTATTGATGGCTTATATTTAACAACCCTCCGGGTCGTTAATACCGAGGATCTTCAATAGGATCGTATGTAAACATCGCTCGGAGCACTCCTGCAAACTTATCGGAGCACTCCTGACACAAAGAGAACTGTAGCTTCGCACCATCCCATGTCGGGCTTTCATAACCAAATTCGTGATACATAGAGATTGTATCTCCACAAGGATTCTTAGAATATTCCTTGCCACACCAGTTACAAACATGTTTACTTATCACCATAGCGGCATCACCCCATTTTTAATATTCTCTATCACGGAACATCTTAGATTGAGCACGAGTCAATCTGTTATTCCGGCCATACTTAGGTCTGAATGCGGACTGCAACTTGTTGTTTGCGTATTCGAGGTCACTCTCTAGAATCTTCGCAGCTTCTTCAATGTAATCTCGAATGGCACAATACTGGTCGCTGTTGATACAATGCGTCTTTAGATAATCAAGCATATCGACTGCCTGATTTTTTAAAAGAAGAGTATCTTCAAGCTTGGTCTTACGCCGTTGGAAGAAATCTATATTCATAAGCATCCCTCCTCCTTTAAAAATGCAGTATATGAACTCACGAACTTTTCGTACAGGATGGCTCGTTTAAGAATCATTTCATAAGCATGAGTAGTGTGTTCACGAGGGCACCATTGACCTCCCTCTTTACCAAGTTGGATTTGCTTCTCTACAATTTCCTTTGCCTCATCGAAAGTCATGTTCTCAATTTCATTTTTCTTTGCGTGCATCCAATCTTTCATAGCACACCACTTTCAGCAAATGCATAATTGTGCTTGTCATTCTTATCTGCCCATCGGCTCCAATCCATCTTGCGATGACAATCAGAGCATTCGCACTCGAACTTTTCCAGCTTCGTCACACAGAACGGACAAAGATATGTGTTCTTTTCCTTCTGGAAAATCGGACTTGCCGAAAGACTCAAAGAGCCGGAGTCGATGGTTACATTGACAGGAATTTTGCTGTTCATCACATTACCTCTTATTTGAATTAGCCTTTTATGAGATTTAGTCTTCTGGGAAATGCTTCTTCGTCACTGCAATACAAAACGGTTCAATTTCCGAAGCAAACTTACAATTCTCTTTTCCATATACCTCACTCCACACAACACAAAATCCGCCGATCCCATCGAAAAGGCTACCAAGAGTAGCATTCTCACCAATGAAAGGTTTCATCTTTTGTGCAATCCAGTACCATTGAGGCAATGCAATCGAGTTGCCAAGTGCTTTATAACGAGGAGAGTCAGCTGGCTTGTGCTTCTTACCATTCTCGTCTACCCATTCGCCAATATCAGTCCAACCATCCTCAAAGCCTTGAAGACGTTCACACTCAACAGGAGTCAACCGGCGAACGATCCAATTGAGAATACATCCAGCAGTAAATCCTGGCCTCGTACCATTACAAAGCGTAGTAGCCACTTCGTCGTAGCATTTCGTATTTTCTGCTCTAAATCCAAGTGGGAATCCAGCACATTTCATTTCTTTTTCTTCGACCACAAGATCAGTTGCGTCTTTGTAATCACGAGATTTCATTGTACTGGCTTGTTCGCTTTCCTTGTATTCACCAATACGCTGCATAGCAAAGGCTTTCTTTTCAGCGACAAGCGGCATATTATTACCACCAGTACCACATTGAGCTGTACAAGCTGGGCTTGTATTACCTTGCTGAGTGTATCGAGCATCCTGACTATGGCTTTCGAATACCGCTGTGGAAATATTTTGTTTTAAATTATGTAAACTGGTTTCTTTTTCCAATCCATTCCCTCCTTAATGCTTTACACAGAACAAAGTCTGATCTTGCAAAGTGGAGAGAGTCGCACTCAATTCATTCTGCACGAGTGCTCCTTTACCCCCCCCTGCGCAGCCAGAACGAATCTTTAAAGTATAGGATCTTTCATCTCCCACCAATGAATCATCTCCTGCAGTGCATTCTTCAGAAGGTCGGGCAATGGTTTTCCACGTCTTGACGCTCTTGTCAAGATCCCCTGACATGCCCGTTTGCTCAAATAATACTTCTCCGGCACGTTGTCCTCTAAGGTCCATGACAAGCGCGAGACGTTTTCTACGCTGGGGAACGCCCCAACCACTAGCGTCGAATAATCTCCACGCCAAGGACCATCCGTTTCCGGCGATTGCTCCAGCTTTTGCCCACTTACCTTCTTTTCCCGAAGGTCGAGGAACTGAAACACTTGGTTCGACAATGCGTGCAAATTCTTCCAAGACACATCTAAAGTCTTCTCCTTTATTGGAAGAGAATGCTCCTGGAACGTTTTCCCAGATTGCAAATTTTGGATACTCTCCATTGGTGGCCTCCCTCATCTCCTTTATCACACGAATCATTTCCATAAACAAACCAGACCGTTCACCGGCCAGACCCGCTCGTTTACCGGCAATAGAAAGATCTTGGCTAACAAGGTGAACCACCAGTGATGCACGAAACGGGCTCAATTTTAGAGCCGTCAATCTCGCAAATATCTCCATAATGCTTCACCAAATCACCTCCTTTTAGTATCCTGTGTAATGTAGCTAAAAACCTAAAAATTAGCGAAAAATAATAGACGTATTAACGTCATATTGTTTCATCGCTTATAAAACCCATCAATCGATATACATACAAAACATACATCAATCACTCATACGGACTACTATGTATGAGACTAACCTTACCGAGAGTATCTACTACGTTACTGAGCAACGAATTACATATACTTTCTCGATTTAAAACGCTATGGTTCGCTTACTATGGTGGGACAGGCAAGATTTGAACTCGCGACCAAGCGGTTATGAGCCGCCAGCTCTGACCAGCTGAGCTACTATCCCATAAAACCAGTTAAACAGCTGCAACTATTCAACTGGGAACCTTCCTTATAAAACACTATTGCATCTATATCATATAGACGAGGAAGGAATAACAGCGATGCACATTTCCTATATCTCGCCCCTTTCGGGGGTGGTATTTCGCACAGGCGCGGCCGGGACTGACCGCTTAAAATCCCTACCCATACGAAATTGGAGCAGCGAAAGGTAGTCGAAACCTCATCCTCAGCTTGGAAGGCTGATATACTAGCCATTGTACGACCGCTGCATGAGAACCCAGCTTACAAAGCACTACTGCACCATCACTGGCGAGCTGGGAATAATAGTAAAGGAGATCAACAAACGGTACGCAACCATAAGTTGATAATGGTGGACACGACCCGATTTGAACGGGCACACCGCTATCAACGGCAAAAGAGCCTAAATCTTTCATGTCTGCGATTCCATCACGTGTCCATAAATTGAGGGTGTCGGGATCGAACCGACGATCGGCTATAAAGCACGCTGTCTGGGTCAAAGCCAGATGCCATTTACCACTTGGCGAACCCTCATTATGTAACTTGGCTTGCTGCGTCCTACTGCTCCGTTTTTTTTTGGAGAGCCAAGAATAATAGGAAGGTAATCATGAAAAGCAAGTGGAAAATATCCACTGGTCGAAAATGTCAGATTTGAACTGCGATTCCTGCTCCCAAAGCAGGCGTGTTACCATTACACCACATTCTCGATATGGTGCTACCGGAGGGGTATGATCCCTCAATTCCTCTCGGACGGTTGCTTTTAAGGCAACTGTGTCTCGCCAATTGCACCACGGTAGCATATAATGTGGCGAGTCGTCTCGCCACGTGTATTATTTTCTTAATTCTTTCCTAGTTGCCGGGAGGCCATAATATCTACACCATCTTCTAACGGCATTATCGGTCACTCCATATTTTTCACCAACCTTTAAAAAAGACATAGTTGTTATATCATTCAACAAAGTTTCTTTTGATGGCCATTCAACATTCCTTCTATCTGGCGAATGCCTATAGCATTCTTTACACAACGTTCCTTTCGTATTGTATTGTAAAGATTTGCCACACACAGAGCATCGTCTGCATCTATATTCTCTTTTCTTAACAGGAACTGAAACTTCCTTTTTAGTAAATTCGATATTGTTTTCTTCCATCAATCTTTTAGCTTTGTCGTACCAACTCTTCGCGGAATAATTTATACCAATTTTAGAAAGTGCTTGTTTTATATTTGGTGATGTTTTAAGTGCTTCTATCAACTTTTCTTCTGGAACGGCCTCTTTGTATCTTATATTTTTCCCACAGTAATTATCTGTTTGAGCATGACAATTTGGGCATAAAAGTTGTAGGTTGCTCAACTCATTGTTAAGCCTATCTCCATCTACATGATGAACCTCCAATGGAATTTCATGTCCCAACTATTCTGCATTGCCACAACATTCACATTTATGAGGTCTTATGTAAAGCAAGGCTTTCCTTAGCTGACTGCTAAAAGATACTCCCTTTGTAAATTTTGACAAATCAAAGTTACCTTTATTCTAGCCTTGCCCAGTAAAATGGGATATGTCTATATTATTCTCTTCAACATATTTCTTTAAAGCCGAGTGAGTTCCACCGCTGTTGTCTTTATATCCAAGTTTTCTTGCAACAGCATCTAAGCTTTTACTCTCTCTAAAAGCTTGCTTAATTTCTTCTTTTGTAAATTTGTCGATTCTTTTCATGAATTTGCCTCCAATATCTAATAGGTGGACGTTCGGGCTCTGGTGCCAAGGACGGTATTCGAAACCGCATGTGTTTCCACAGCGAGGTTTGGGCTCGCCCTGTCTCCCATTTGCAGCACCTTGGCATATATCGCCGGTCTTTCCCGGCTGTCAGCCCCGCGCAGGGCATTTTTGGAGGAAGAAACATCACGATACTTCGTTAATTATTTTAACGAAAATCACGATAAAATGTCTATTTTACTTCAGCTCTTCTGCTGACTTGCATAGAACTCATTCCGCAGCTGAATGATTCCCTTCTTACTGAATGTTTCCTGATCTTTCTCACGCTGCTCACGCATCCAACCATAGAACAGGTTGTCTTCTGCGGTAAACAACTTCGCAGTCCGGTCATAATAGCCCTTCTTCTGGACGCTCTGCATGACACTACGCAGGAACTTCCAATGCTTATAATAAGGAAGTTTCATCTTGAACATGAAGTTGTTATTATCTCTCAGAACAAAACCTTCGACGTGATCGATGCCATGATACAGATAATTCTCATTCATGACTTCCTCATACCAAGGATAGAATTCACTCCAGTTCTCAAAGGTCTTAACCTTCTCCTTAATCTGCAGATGACACTTTTCTGCGACACGTTTCAGATCATCATAATCCATCACACTGAAGTCCATATCATTCGCAACAATATCCAGCAAAACAATATGTGGTTTCTTGTATTCAATAATATGAGCATCATTCACAGGATCAATCACCTCAAAGATGATGGAGCCATGCTCTTTGGCAACCTCCTTCAGATTCTTACGATCTTCATCGGAAGTAGTATCCATAATAATCTTTCGGAACATATCTGCAAAAGGCCCATCAGGAGTAGACTTGCTTGCGATAAACAACCCATCCTGTTCAGCATCATAAGACACAATGCCAAGAAATCCGTTTTCTTTCAGATATGCAGTCATCGGGAACTTCAAAGTGTTCTGCAGGTTGCCAATTCTCGTTTCATTCCGCTCATCAACTGCGAAGAACTTATCATAGCTTCGAGCTACGATTTTATTCGTCTTAGTGTTAATGAACAATCCACGCGCTTTGGTAGAAACCTCATCCCAGTGCTTCTTGTAAAATGCTTCACGAGAGAAGTTAAAAGAAGAAATGTCCCCAAATCGCTTCTCAAACACATATCTGCTTTGACGCATCTTACTAACAAGTTCTGCGTTATCGAACTCAGTTTTCATTTCAGCGGCAGTTTCAGTCTTTGGCTCCTCTTTTCGGAACACATCATTCTTGGTTTCTACGCATTTGATAGGCTGACCGTGTTCAAGTTCCACACAACGAAGATATCCACCAAACTCGATTTTTCCTTCGAGATTGTAGCACCGATGGCCCATATCAATAGGAACATCCTGCACATTTCGATGGCCGAAGATCTGAATGTAGCTATCCGGCATCGACTTTTCCCAAGACTCAGCCACGGTCAGCATATCAGGATAACGGCCTACGCCTTTAATCATCTGATCCGCAGACACGAAAGGAAGAAAATAAGGAAGATAGCTCAGACCACCGTGACTTACGAAATACCGCTTGCCATCATATTCAAAGTAGGCACACTGACCGACTCTGGAATAAATCTTACGAGCAGTATTCTTGTCAATACCAGCCTTAAAGAGCTGCGGACGAGTGTAGTTTGCAAACTCTTCACTCTGCACAGGTTCGTCATGACCCCACTTGTTCAGCCAACGCTCGTGATTGCCTTCCAAAAGGATCACATTCTTGCGGTTGTTATTTACGACATCACACAGAAACTTGAAAACCTCTACATTTTCAATACCACGGTCGAGATAATCACCAACGAAGATATAAAGCTCGTCGTCCTTCATTTCGCCAAGATATTTACTCAGACAGGTATAGCAACCATGAATATCACCGATAATATGAATCTTCTTCCACTGATTGAAATCATTCGGATAATAGTTCAAATCAGACATCACATACGTGGTGGACGGAAGAACCGTTACACCAGAGGGAACTTTCTGAGTAGCGAATCGAGCATACATTTTATCAATGGCAGCTTCAGGGACTCGCTTCAACCACTCTCTCTGAGCGTTTCGCCGTTTACATTCTTCAATCGGAAGATCAGTCATATCAATGATATACATCCTGTACCGATATTGTTTTGCAAGGTTCTTATATCGGTTCATTTCAATCGTCTTGGAGTTTGTAGCATCAATCACCGTAAACTCGCCGTGACTCATACGCACCTCAAGCAACTTGAAGAGCATATCCCACACAACGTCGTCATTCTGCGGAGAAATCTCCATCTGCCCGGTTGGAGTTTCCTGTGCTCCCTGACACATAAGACGGAGCGTATCTGAACTTAGCACATACTGTTCCAGATTATGCTCTTTAATATAGGTTGATTTTCCGCAGCCAGGTGCGCCACGAAATAACAAAAGTGTTCTCATCTATATCTCCCTTTCTAAGTATCCTGTATCATGTAGCTGGCGTGTTAAAATCAAGGGGTCGAAGCCCCCTGTTTTTAATTTTTGTGGAAGTATTCGATCCAGCCCTTGTATCCTTGCCGGAAACTAATGTAGGCAACCTTGCTGCACTTTCTTCCGATAATGTCCGCAAGAGGATCTTTACCATTTCCGAAACTAAGTTCTGCAAGATTAAATTCTGGATGAGTTTTACAATAGTTATAAACCTTGACATACTCTCCGTTTCTGGTCAGATGTCTTCGGTCTAAAGCCTTTGAATGATATCTTCTTTCGAGAATATCATTCAAGCGTGTGAAATAACTATGAATTGTGTTTGTGGACATTCTTGAATCACTGTCTGCACCAGTTCTATCCTCTGTTTTACGAAGGATGTAATCACCATTTATGACATAAAACGTTCTGTATCCTCCCATATTTGGTGCATCGTATTGTTTCATTTCATAACACTGCTTGATGATATTCATCAGTCTCGCGTCAACACCGGTCTTATTCAAAACAGTACATGATTCAAAGTCAACATCGTTAATCGTCAGATTGGAAACTTCTTCAGAAGTAAGTCCAATCCAGTACAGTGCAGCAATTACGTTCATACGAATCTGATATGACTCTTCGTACTTGTCCAAGAAATCAACAAACTCATCAACTGACGCAAAATACTTGTCCTCGTACATATTGTCTGAACTCACGTCGCTCTCCGAGAATTCAGCTAAGTCATACATGCTCGCTCGATCCTCACTTTTGATGTAACCTGTAATTATCGACTTTACATTTCTGAACGACCGACTTGAGTTTACCCAATTGTATCTGGCAAACATCTTTACAAAATCATCTTTTGTGAAGTCAAACAACTCATACCCACACTCGGACTCGTAATCCATAACATGGTTAAGTGTCGATACAACAAACTCAGAACTTCTATCAGAATACCTTTCGGCAAAAGTGTTGATCTTTTCTTCGGTAAGCATAGTGGCACACTCCTTCTTATTATATGTAGTGTACCATTAAACCTTATAAAAAATCAAGCAAATGCGGCAAAATTCTGAAAATCCATAGTATGTTGTACGCCACTCAGGAATGCTGCGAGCAAAAACGGTTCATCTTTGCATCTTGCCATTGCAATCATATTCATCTGACGCTCAGACAAGACACCAAGCTTCTTGATGAACTGTCCTTTGTTAAGTGTATCAGTCTCTTCACAGAGAACAATACTGTCAACCTCTAAGAATTCACAGTCTTCTTTCGAGAGTAGAACATGAACCGGAGAACGCTTGTATATTCTTGAAGACAACGGATTCCCTTTGATTGTTGGGCTGAAGAGGTTTCTCTTATTATTACTTGTCACAACAAACGGTCGAATACCGCGCTGCTGATGACCTGTCGCATTGGATAGATCAACCAACCAAACCTCTCCGACCTTTGGATCAATATTGTTATCCATAGTCTTTCTCCTCTATGATGGTGTAGCTCCGTTCCATAGCTACATTATACAGGATACAATCACAGAAGTCAAGAGGTTTTTGAAAATATTTTTAATGCCCGTACAATTCAGAGTTTTCCGACACAAATACATTAGTATCGTCGAAAATCATCTCGTAAGCTTTTTCTGTACAGCCCGGCCTAAGTGCCACCACCCTTACTTCATGACATTCTTGCCGCAGCTCAACATGACTTTCATTTCCGAAGAACCCAATACCTTTAACAATCCCTTGTGTCTCTGCTCCAACATCATTGATCTTGTTACAAATCATGTGGACATCTACACCATTGCAAACAAAGCATACCCACACTCGCTTTTTTCTTATGTACTTTAAAAACTGCTTAACCTCTATGACCGCCATAACCTTTCTCTCATTCATTAAAGTACCGCCTTCCGCTCACATAAACAACTTTCAAGATATATTATACACAGCCTTTTGTTTTAGTCAATACACTATACATCTTTTTGTTGTTATAGAAGTTTAAAATTTTAGATGATACCGTTCACTCGGCATCATCCATAACCAGCTTTGAATCATAATAGAACCTATGTGCGCCAAATTGACCCGCGAACGTTGCCCCTCGCTCGTGCCAACTGCTAGGAGCTGCCGCCGGGGTCACAAACCACTGGATTGGCTTATCCGAAATCTTAGCGCCATAATCAAACACCATAGACACAGCCAACTCGTTCTCTGCCGTTACCTTCCTATTATATAAGGTACTATACCCATACTTCTTAAAGACCTGCTGGATAGTCAAACCATCCAGTACAGCGGAATCATAAAGGCATTGAGCCACGGCCATCTGGCCTTCCAGGCTGTCAGCACCAGCTTCACAAGCAACGATCTGTTCTGCAAGAGCACGTTCATCATCGGTGAGCTCGTGCTTGTCCTGGCTGAAATTCACAACCCGTGTCTCAACAATTTCTTTCACGAAGATAACAGGTTCGTCATCGTTCTTCTCATCCTCTTTTGTTGCTTGTGTAACATTCGTGGTTGGTTGATCATTATAATATGTATACGTGCCTTCAATTCCAGTATTCGGTAACGCTTTCATCACCAAATTCCCTGCCAGCAAGCACATTATACACACAATAGCAATACTTTGCTCACGATTTATTAATAATTTGTTTATAATAAGTTCACACCTTCTTTCCTAAAATATTGGTTTTATCAGATCTTTAAAGACTCCTCATTTACGGTCATCACAAGCTCGTTGACCCGCTTCCAATCAACATTGTCCGGCAGGTAAGTCTCGCTCTTGTCAACTGACAATCTGCTTTCATAGGCCGGAATCAGTTGCTGACGAATCTCTTTGTAATCATATTCACCGTTGCGAAGCTGCGTCAGGAAGTTATAATCATTGTCTCGATAGGTTTTAATTTCACCTTTTTCCAAGATGTCAAAGAGCATCAGGTATACACGAACTGCATTCATTACCGTCTTGTGCATTTTCTTTGAATTATGGTAGATTGGATCTTTGTCTAATGTATCAGACTTTTGAATCAGCTTGCCTGCAAAACCTCCAAACGAGTAAATCACACGCTTCGAAAGGAATAGGTTTTTGTTGTCCATAAGTAGCTGCGTCATTGGGTTATAGCTAATAACGAGTTCATCAGCATTTCCTAACTGTTCCAGCATATTGGGGTTTCCACTGCACATCAATTTTACAGCTTTGTTAAAGCTATAAATCGTTGTATCAGTCTGAGTGTCCACATAATGCTCAAACTCACCGAGACCAAGAAGGTCTTCTTTCGAGTTCAGCGCCACACCTCGGATATCAAGATCCGAGCCCTCAATATTTGTCCCATAAGCATGACTGCCACCGACCGTTACGAACATCATATGCTTGCCAAGATGCTCATTCTCCCGAAGAAAATTATATTCTGGAAAGTATAATGCTCCAAGCAATTCATTTCTTGTCATAGAATCACCTATATTAAAACTTAGTTTTATAAGCTGCGCAAAAATTCATACAGCTCAATTTCACCTTGCAGCCAAACGACATCTCCGCCAGCCTTCAAATACACCGAATAGACCTTATCAGGATGCTCGAAGATGGATTCTACCTTCTTTACTACTTTCCGATCAATAAGTACATTACTCATATTCACTCACTCCATTTCGTCCAGTAACTCTTTTGCGTGATTAAGTACGTCGTTGGTAACAACCTTGCCGCCACGATTCAGCAACAAGAACACACGCAACGTATCTTTTTTAGAAAGATTCCGCAAATCTGCAATAGCAACAGCGGCCTCATCAAATGTTCTCTTGTCCTTTTTAGAGAGTTCACTATACAGATATCCTTTGTAACGGAAACGATCTTCGTAGAATGCAGTCAGCGTCAGAAGTCTCTGCTTTCCATCAATGATTTCGTAAAGGTAATTCTGATTTTCATTCCATTCGTCCATATCAATATTTTTTAAAACGAATCGACCAATTTCACCACCCATAAAAATTGTTTCAAGAAGCAGTTTACGGTCATCATCCGTCCACACAGATCCACGTTGATAGCTCGGATTACAATTGATGCCAAAGAAATAGTATCTGTGAAGTAAAGATTCAATAGTCACGTTTGAGTAAGAAATCTTAATATCTTCATTCTCTGTCAGTTGAGATTTCTTCTCAACACCTGCTTTACGAATGTTAAACCACGTTTCGTACCTATATCCATCATCGTAAGAAACACCGTAATATAAACCATCGTCGCAGACTTCATCAATCTTGCATCCGCTAAGATCACCAATCTCTACAGCATCTCCAACATCATAATAGTATGTAGGCTCGCCAGCACGGCTTGCCATCTCAGGAAGCTCCGTAAAAGTAGGCGACTTACGAGCTATTTCTTTAGGCGTTAATTGCAGTGCTTCTACTGTTTTCCTTCTCGGCATAACTATTTCCTCCTAAATCTTAGTTCTTATCTGTTAAGCAGTTCTTTGATGTAAAGCGTCTCAAAATTTTTCAGATTAGGATGTTCGCTTCGAGCCATCTTTTCTGCCTGTTCTTCAACACTCAAAATACTTTCAAAATCATCATCTACATCAACAACATAGCACATACACTCATGATCGTGATTATCATTCCAACCTTCAAAAAGAGCAACAAACTTTTTCATGATGTATTTCCTCCTTAAATCTCAGCTTTTATCGGAATTTGTCATTGTGGCTTTACACCAGAGACACTCTTTTTCTTCTTTTGTGGACGAAATATATCCGCATAGACTGCATTTTACTCCTACTTCCACACCATGAATGTTTTTTGCGGCAATATATTCTGCCGTCTCTCCTTTATTTGAGTTCGGTTTGCACGTTTTCTTTTCCATAACAATCCTCCTAAATCTTAACTTTTATAAAGTAAAATAAGAAACAACAGCTCAAGTAACCAACCACATAATGTACCGGCAGCTACCGCAGGCCAATATTCACGCCACCACCATCTCACAGCATCCAGCCAATCACAAAATCGTTCTATAATGGATTTCTTTTTACATTCAGGCCAATCAGCATATTCATCCCAATCACAATCCATACATTTTATTCCTTCCGTTTATTCCAAGCATTCACTGCATCCAAAAGCGTATCGTTATCTGGCGTTCCACAATTAACAAGATCATCATAATACGCTTTTGTTCTCAGTCCACAATAATCACACACAACTTGTGCTCTGTGCTTGAAGAGAGTTGCTGGACCACCACAGCACGGACATGATTTCAAATCATACATGACTATTATCCTTTCTGTGCTCTACCAACCACCGCTCACTCTGATCGTCTGCAATAGACGCCACTTTCAGTAGTCCCATTACAAAAACCCCAAAGGGAACAAGCAGTATAAAGTAAAATGCAATAAACGATATTATAGTCCACATTATATTAACCTCACATTTCTTTCGATTTGATCGTTTGTATTGAGGTTGCCTCAAGCATACACCGCATAAAGAGATTATTCAACACAATTATTAAAATTACCAAAAATTTACTAATAATTCTACGTCATCAATAGTTATATCATCGGTCTACACATCCTTTTGTTAAGTATCCACAAGAACCCGGATTTTATCACTTTCCGTACATTGCATTTTCAAGCTTGCCATTGATAGAATCAATCTCACGCATTAGCTTACAACGCCAATTACCATCTTTGTCAAAACTAAAACACAGATCCTTGTCACCGTTCTTATAACCCATATAGCACCCAGACCGGCACAAGCTTGTCGCATCAAGTGCGTCTTGGATTACTCGTGCTTCATTGAGAGTCAAATCAATCTTCATTTTTAAATCCTCACAGAATTTAGGTTTTATTGTTTTCATAAAGTTTTAACATAATTTTTAGCGAAATAGAATCTAGACTACCATATTGAACCAAATTAAGCGCCATGTAAAAATTCCTTTTTACACCTCCAGTCAAATATCTAAATCTTTAAACTCAACCACTTCTGATTCACCATCATATTCAATATCTACATTCGATAAATATGTTTTGTACATCTTTTCATGACGTATAGCAGCTTCCATACTCGGATGTCGAATATCATAAAGCAACTGTTTAAGTCCTTCATCCGTCAAATTATACTCTTCTTGTAGCATACTCATATCCACACATCTCAATCAAAACGCAAACGGATTACTATTCACTACTATTATCAGTGTCACATTGAAAGTAAACATTACAAACGCGGTCATTCTTTATCACCTCAATCTCTAAATTCAATATCTACAACAATATTCTCAGGCTCTGTCATATACCTTCGTGCCAGCAGTTCTACCATGTGTTCCTTGTCCCCAAGATTGCTATTACGCAAAAGATATGAACAAACTTGTCTGCCTCTATACAAGAACACAGCCCATGCACTTCTCTTTAATGGGTTTGTAGTCTTAATCATTCCATTGCTTCCTCCAGAGATGTAGTCACATCACCAAAATCAAAATCCAGAGCACCAATCATATCATCAAGAGCATCCACAGCATCAGACAGGTTTGTGCAAGCTTCGTCTGCTTTATCATACCGCTCACTCCCCTGCAGATTCTCCGGCATGTTATCACGATACTCTTCTTCTTCCCACTGGATATCCTCAACATCGGACTTTACACTTTCGACCTCCGCAACAAGCTCATCCAGTTTCTTACGGATGGAATCAAAACGGTCAATGGTCTGCTTAATAGCTTTTCTACGAGTGTTATTCATTTTCAAATCTCCTTCAATCTACAATACCAAGCTTGCAAATGTTTTTCGGATCAGTGATGTAGCCAAACGTCAACGTGTTTCGCAGATACCCTTTGTACTCAAACCCACGATCACGAGCTGCCAGACGACACACATCTCGAATCGCGGATTCTCTCGGCCAAGAGATGCCAGCCAGCTGATACTTCCATTGAAGATCTCTCAGTTTCTGCCACTCAATCACAGGCTTCTTCTCATCCTCGAAACACAAACCATTCTGCACGGCATATTTCAAAGCATCACACCGCCTGTTTTCTTCTGGAGTACAAACTTTCCATTCTTTTTCAAGACGGCGATATGCTCTATCAAACGGTGCTTGTTTTGCTGCATCAATACCAAATGCTGCGCCAAGCAGGCCCAAACCAAGTAACAGTCCCATAATTCAAACCTCCATTTACGCTGTTTCTAGCTCTCTTTTTACCAGTGGACGACGTTTTGTTGCATTTTTTAACCAATCGTTTCCGCTAGGAACTTGCCTATCCACTCTTGTATTGCGGCCACTCCCTATCGGACACACCCGGCGGTAATCATCAGCAGTCTTACAGCCAAGAGACTCTGCTTCATCCAGAGCTTTTCGCACATAAGCCCATGTACTACCACCAAGATCAGAACATTTTCCAATCACAGCAAGCACAAGTTCATCGCCCATGCGCTCAACATATTCTGCTAAAGCTTTTTGACCAGTAGCACCAAGCTTTCCGATATTCTCTCGAAAAACATCCTCGATAGGTATCGTCGTTGTCGTCTCATCATAAGACGAAGACGATATCTTATCTTTCTCTTTTTCTTTTTCTAGCTTGGGTTTGCTTGCGTTTGCTTCGTTTTGCTTACGCTTGCTTGATGAGCCACCAGCTTTACCAGAAATCCTCTTGCCTTCGATGTATTCAGCATCTTTATCCAAATCTCTCTTCACGGCAGGCCACACATACCGCTCATTTCCGTTGAGTTCAGGCTCCGTTCCAGACGATTTATATTTCATCATCGCCAGTACCAGACGCCCCACCTCAGCAGCACTAAGGGGTTCAAAGTAGCTCTCGTAAGTATCCCAGATTTTAATATAAGTATCAGCCATCATACACCTCAAGAATTATCGCTATGAGTATTCACACCATAATTGATTCCAGAGTAATATCGCTCATCAACTTCCGAATCAAGACCAATATAATGAAGTGTGATTGCCTGGCTGCTGTGATTCAAAGCGTGCTGAAGCCATGCTAAAGCCATAACGTCATCACGGTGCTGTACCATAAACTGATAACCGAATGTCTTACGGCAACTATGAGTTCCAAGATTATACGGAAGTTCCATATCCTTTTGAACCTTTTTCATAATCCGGCCAAAACTATCCACATCAAGTGGATCACCAGCAACCTTTGGATTTGCTTCGTGTGTATACATAATTCCGGTCTTGGGACTGATTGATGTTCCTCCCGTACTTCTTAGCGAATTACGAGAACTGCACTTATAAGATGGGAAAAGCCAATCATCATAATGGAGCTTGGCTTTATCGATATATGTAGCGATTACCTCTAAAGCAGACTCAGGAAGAAAAACAACACGATACTTTCCAGTTTTCTTTTCCTTCATTCGTACTTTTGCGTTTGCGTTGACTTGCAGTTTTCCATTCATCCTCTGTGTTGTAACATCAGAAACCTTAAACCGAAGTAAATCACTTGCACGAAAACCAGTACATACACCAACATTAAACAAACACCAATCACGGTACATCCCACGATTCCAAAAATATTCCGAAATTCGTTTAATATCCTCTACATCTTTAATAGGCTGCACCGTTCCATTACAAGCTTCCTTGCGTTTGATATTATAGTTCTTCGCTTGGTTATGCTTTGCTTTTGGAATTGGATCAACCTTTGGTGGATTAAACTCAACTGCGTTATTTTCGTTCCTTTCAGGTACTGCGTTCATATTTGCATCTCCTTTAGATTCCATATTTTAAACAATACTTGCCATAGGACAATCCTTCTGCATCTGCCATTCTTGTAATTTCAACAAATGTCGGTTTGTGTTTCTTTTTATTTTTACATCTAATATCTTTTTCTCTATCCACAATCCTTCTGCAATTATCACAATAGAGCTTTCCACACTTTGGCCCATACCACGTAGCCCCACATCGTTTACACGTTATGTTTCCATATTTCATCATTTTCTTATACCTCAAACTCATCAATTTTCCAGTGATGGCGATAATAATTTCCAGAATCCCCACTAACAACGGATGCTTCAGTAGCAACGCACCACGTCTCGTCATCGCTTACCGGCTGATTGCTATCTTTACAGTCATTAAAGAAATGAACCATTTTATCAAGCGCCTTGAGCTTATCCGTTGTAACCATGATTACAGAATCCTCTGCGTAGAAATCGCTAGAATCAACACACTCGTGCAGAACATAAACCTTCATAATATGTACCTCAATTCTTTTCAAATAAATCCTTTCGAACCTTCGGAGTGAATTGGCGACTTTCAAGCTGTTCAATAGCAGTCTCCAACTTACCATCTCCCCATTCTCTGGTTTCTGTATTCATAACAATTTCAAGCAAAAGCTTTGCATCTTTAGCTTCCCTGCGCTTCCGTCGAGCCTTTTTAAGCTCTGCCATAAGCTGATAACCTTGTGCTGCGTTCACAGTTTTAAATTCAATAGCGTGTTCAAGATCATCAATCTCATCACTTGCGGCAGTCAAATCACCGTACACTTTTGAGTACATCTCTTTCAGATTACACATGGTCTTATCTGTAACGATAAGATTCTTTTTGAGTTCCGCCATCCATTCAGAATCCTCCATGTGAAATGCGTATGTATTCGGCTTTGTAGCCGGAGCCGTTATATTCGGACTCTTGCCAGCAATAGTCGCTTCGTCCATAGATTTTGGTGCATAGTGGCCATTCTTGTACCCGGCGGGAAGTTTATTGATTTCACAAATCGCCAGTCCCTTAGATTCAAACTGTAATGCCAGACTGATATCACAGGTGGCGCAGATTCGACCTCCCTTTCGTTTCATAATGTAGTTGTGACCATTCGATATTACGTACATTTACTTACTCTCCTGCTCCTTCATCAGCTGCTTTACAGTTTTCTTAAACAGTGCCAGGTTCTTTTCATTTTCGATAAACACCTTAGTCTTCGGACGAGGTGCTTTACCGTGTGTCTTCTCATAAGCAACAAACAAATTGTTCATCTTCTTATAACCAATCCGCTCGTAAATCAAAGTGTAAGTGTGCTTGTACTGCGGCTTATCACCAAGTTTTTCTGCCAGAGGCAACATAATCGGAAAAAGAACCTTTGCCGTTTCACTCTGCTTCTTAGGCTTTTCCTCTACAACGGGTTCTGGTTCAACTTCCTTAGCTTCCACCTCAATCACAGGAGCAACACACACATCTACTTCAGGAGCTGCCTCAACAGCTTTAGCTTCAGGCAGAGCTTTTTGTTCAGCGGCTTCTTCCTTCTTCTTGTTGATTGCCTCGGCATACAAATCTTCAACCAAGGCACCAAAGATAGATTTATACATCGTGCTTGCTTCAACCACATCAATCGTAGGAATGTGACCAGTACGACCAGTTCTTGCACAATACTTTTTACGCTCATCTTCGATAACAAAGGTGTAGACACGATTCATATACTCGTAAACATCACGAAACACATCCTGAACCTTCATCTCATTGATTGCCGCAATCACATTGATACGTTCATACATCTTCTTACGCCAGTCACTCATCACATCTTTACGAGGAGTAAAGTTTCTGGTGGAACGAATCGCATCATCCATCTGCTTGTCCTTAATCTGATGGACACACTGAGATACGCTGCTAATCACATTCAGCGCTTCATTGCTGGTGGCACGAGCTTCCTCAATCTGTTCACTAAGATCCTTGCGAGTGGAACTAAGTTCATTCTGAAGACTCTTCATACTATCAAACAGAGCGTGAAGTCTTACATCGATGAACTCCTTGCTCAGTGCGGCATCCATCTTTGGTGTTGCCAGAACAGAATCACCACGCATCAGAGATTCCATAATGTCCCAGCAGAAATCCATAAACGCATCAGCCTTCGGCTGACGAGACAGACGACAGATCTCCATGACGCCACGCAAACTGTAACAAATAATTTCACGCTCTTTCGTGATTCCACCTTCAACTTTCCTCAGTTTGAGGAATGTTGAAAGAGGGTCAAGACGATCCGTATTCTTAACATGGATGTTTTGAATTGCCTTATTAGGGTCACTGTACTCCAGCGCCGTGCCAATCTGTTCACGAGTCATGTAATACTGGTGTTTGTCATTCTGGTACACATCCACATTCAATGCGCCAAAGGACTTTGAGGTTATTACTGTCATAGGATTGTTGGTAGTCATTTTGTTTTACTCCTTTATATTTATTAAGAAAAATCTGCGGTCAAATCTTCAAACAGCCAGCTCTTATGATTCGTGTACTCATCACTGAACACATCCATCCAAAGATAACTTTCAATATCACCACAACTTTCGTAATTGATACTGGACAGGTTAATTGTTTCGCCATCATTTCTTTTAAGGTAAATCACGATCTCAGGATATGGATCTGTAAGACCTTCTGCAATAATTTTTCCAATAGGTGTATCAATTGCAAATTGCTTTTCATTCATTTTATTTTTCCTCCTAGAAGAACTGTTTTATCAGATCGTGACATAATACCATCCAGTATACTTATCTATACATCCCATTCTCTTATCTTCTTCTGGATCATAAAAACCGGTAGCAGATATTGCTCGTCCAGCCTTTTCATCAATATAATCAGCGACCTTCTGTGCATCTTCATATGTTTTGCATAGAATATTCTCGCCATCACACCAACGATCACAACCATCTTCTGGACAGCAAGGCATATTTCTTACAAAGCGATTCCAAACATCAAAAACACGATTTTCAAATTCACTCATAATCGTCACCTCAAAACTGATACTTCCAGAACAACTTTGCATTGCCTGTAATTGCCTGTAAGTAGCTAATGTATTCATTAAAGGAGCATACGCCCTTCATTTTCATCTTACGTGCTCCCACAGCTCGTGCAGCCACCTTCGGATCATAATCAACAGCATCAATAAATGCACTGTCAATCATCTTCTGCTCAAACATTTTGATTTCGTTAGTATCCATTTTTCAGTTCTCCTTACTCAAAATCCCACCACGCGTTAATAGACGTATTCGGAACATAAACCTCAAGCATATGATGGCCGTCACGAATCCATTCAGGTTCATAACCTTCATCTTGCAGTTCTTTTATCAGGCTTTCAAAATCATTATTGATAGACTCTACCGCATCTTCCATTGTTTTGTATTCTACACGGTAAGGACCATTACACATCGTATCGTCATAGAAAACAACAACTCCATTTTTCATTTTAATTCTCCTTATATGTTCTTGTTTTTCGTCTACATGTATTTTTTTATTTTTTAAAGAACACCGCCATCGAATGTAATAATGCAGCACTCACCATCTTTACTGTAACTTCCACAGTATTCATTACCAGCTTCATCGATCCACAGCGGGTAATGACTCTTATTATCCACACCGTAATAAACGTCCGGCAAGCGTTTCAGCTTTCCAACAACCTCAAAACCCTTCAATTTAGCATACTCGCGAACGATCATTTTACATCTCCTTTCTATTCATATAAACATTGTTTTGTTTAAAACCTCGATTTTATTTATTCTTTAAATTCTCGCAAGCCTTAGCAATAATAGCAAGCCCATTACGTCTAAAATCCGCATTGTTAGGATTCTGTGCTTGGATATCCAAATGATATAAAAGCTCTTCCAAGTCTGGGCTATACTCAACATTTGCCACTCCGCAAAGTATTTCTGCCATTAGTTGAGTGTCATATTTCATTATTCATTCTCCTTTTATATTATTATCTTATCTTCATTAAGCGTTTCGGTTTCATACGTTGCATAAACAAGCTCTGTCGGCTTACTGTAACACGTTTTCATCCAGTCAAGTTCTGCATCACGCAGCTCTTTTGTGGGATAGATTTCATGCCCTTTATATGTATCGCCGTACATAAAGTGTCTGACAGTGTATTCAAGATGATAGAACATTAGATAGCACCTTCTTTGTAACGAATCGGGCAAATCCATGCTTCAAGAGTGTTCTGTTTATTCATAAAGTGAACGCTGCTTAAACTATCCTTGCACTCTGCAAACCATCCCCACTTTTTCGCTTTTGCTAGAATATTTGTATACTTCTCATTTAGTAAAGCCTTATTCCCATTGTCCATCTCGCAAACAATACACGGATAAATATATTCACAACAACCTCTGATTTCTTTGTGCTGAATTCGTCTAAATTCTTTTATATCATGAAATTTTTCCCAATATGAACAACGACTAGGATTTACGTATTCAAAATATTTGTGGAGCATTATAATATCAGAATCAGACCAACCATCTTTCTCATTAAACTTATAACCATATCCATTATTAGGAATCTTCAACTCTGGCAAATCCGACAATATTTTAGCGATAACATCAAAATCGCATTTTACAAGAACATATCCATTACTTAGGTAGTAAAAATCGTTTTCCTTGTATATCTCATAGCCTCTATCACCAAAAAGGATATACCGCAGTTCCTTAGTATCAAATCCATTTACGATAGCCATAATAAAAATCTCCTTTTACACACTCACATTCTCGTAAACCCATCCAACGCCTTTACTATGGAACTCATCTACCCAATGAAACCATTCATCCTGTGTGAAATTGCCAACGGGAAAGCCTCTCCACTTCTGATCAAGAACTAATTCTCCACGTTCGTTTTCAACCCATGCAAAATCCGTATTCTCCTTCCAAAGACGTTCAACGAATTTGTCGCAGTCTTCTTTATTTTCTCTTAGTTTTAACATCCATTGTGCCGTTAAATAAGTTCCATCAAAAGATTCCGCAACAGCACACGGACAGTTCTTACAAGATTTCTCAATGCATGACCAACAAGGCCCACCGTTGTAACTCATACTTTAAGCCTCATAACTTTCTTCCAAACAATCAATCAAATCTGCTACATATTCACCAATCCGATTACAATCAACATTTTTGTATTCAGTACCAGAATTTCCATTTTCACTGATATAAACATTAAATAAACCATTTCCAACACGTTCAATATCAATATCAATATTCATCTTCATGCTTTTACACCTCATTGAGAATATTTTCATCCGAAAATTTAAACGATATTATACTTTGCAAACCAAATATTCAACTCATCTTCCGACATATAATCGATTGCGATATCCACTCGGCGTTCAATAACATCATCGTCCTCGTTTTCGTTCAGTTTGTAGCCAATAAATGTTTCAATAGTATCAAGTCCATCCATAAAAAGCTCACGCTTCAGATACTTGATTCTTTCCATCATATTATTATCCATTTTATTTTTCTCTCCTAAAAATAAAATCATTATAAGTTTTCCAAAATTTTAAGATATTCAGGGTAAAGATCATCAATAATAACTTTCTTTTCCATATTATCCAGCTCGCCGTTCATAAACGCCTTGCTCTGTTCTTCATTTTCAAGTTCTAGGTACGTCCAGATACTTTCGATTCCGATTCCATTTCCATGGACTACTTCACCATTCTCATTGATGTGTGCATAGATTTCCCAGACCTCGCAACCGCGATTCTTAGAAGCCCATTCGCTGTAATCAATTTCAGTGCCGTTCTCCATAACCTTTTCGGCAAACTCTTCTGCTGTAAGTTTCTTCATGATTCATGCCTCCTTAAATGTTATCAAAGTTATAAGTAATTGTTACAACCTTCTCTGCATCACCAATACGGCACCGATCTTCCTTTAATGCTTTTTCAAGACCACAACCAGCGCTATATGTGATACCGTTTTCAAACACGTCGGAACCGATAAATCCAAATGCTCTGTCAATCTCCTTCCATTCTCCATGTTCTTCTCGATAAAGCGTATAGCCATAGTTCTCACCGGAAATATAATCGCTATAAGTCTTTACCTCATCACGCATGATTCGCTCTGCTTTATTTTTGGTATTATCCGAACCATCCGTAATAGCGGTCACAATCCAACCAACATTGCTATCGTCCAACGAACCTCTGAACCTGGTATCACAATCCATAGACAAGCCAGAATGGTCATGCAACCAAAGAGGAAGCCATGCAAAATACTTATCAAGAAGAATTTGACAATCACGAATAGACAATTCACCATGGACATAAATAACAATTTCGTTGTACTTCAGACCAATATACATTGGATTTACAGAAACTTTTTCATCAAAAAGAGTTCCGATACCACAGATGGCGTATCGTTTTTCGTCACTATAATTTTCATCAACAATGGCACAGGTATCTTCCAACTTCATGTTAAAAAGTGCATCCAGAATTTCTTCATCAGAGCAATACTCGTAAACAAGATCATTCCAAAACTCTTCTGCCGTACTCGCATCAATCTTATCACCAAGACGATAACGAGAATGGAAACAAGCCATTACGGAATCATGGTCATCCCACCAGCGAGGGTCATTGTCTGCAATGTCATCGTGCTGGATATGCAAGCAATACAAGTTATCGCCGTAAGTCCATTTTATGATTTCATTATCGTAGCAATACAGTTTTTCCATATCTAAAATCTCCCTTTTATCACCAGTATTTACATTCGTACTCTTCAATAAACTTCTCTGGCGTTGTCTTGAAGATGACCTTTATTATCCATTTGAGGTCTTTCAAATTGCAACGGTTTGAACTTTCACCAAAATGTCTCCAACGGATAAAGTTGCCATCTTTATACATAACAAACCAGAAATACGGTTCGATTCGACCTTCATAGGTTTTACCATAAACCTTACCTGCCCTCAGTTCTTTTATAATCGTATGTAAGGCGTCCATATTGTCACCTCAAATGTCCATAAACACATTCATTGCGACTGCCGTAGGCAAGTCATACAATTCATTTTGCGCCCACACTCTTGCTTCCTGATATGAATTAAATTCCTTATGCATTTTCTTAAACGGAATCAATTCATCGAGAATATCATTGCGGTAAAATACAATTTCGTATTGCTGCATAACTCTAGCTCCTTTACTCTGTAATCATCATAGCGAGAACCGGTTCACCGGAATCTTTCAGCTGAAGTTCCAGAATATCGCCGTCATCTACAATCTCACACTTGCTTAGATAATCCTGAAGGAAGAACATCTGACATTCCTGCCAGAAGAGTTCTTTCGGGTCCTCGTTTTCATCAACGAACACGTTCTTGTGATGGAATGATTCGTTCCAAACCCATCCACAACCATCGTGCAGTGCATGAACTTTTCTTAAATCCCACATTTTATCACCTCATTTGCTCTTTTGAAATCTATTATAGAAAGATTTTTCTAGTTCCCAGAGAAATTTTTTCTGCGCCGTAATTTTGTTAATAACTCTTTCTTTATGGTTGTTTAATTCGGGTTTCCCATTTGTCATTTCAATGGTAGTGTCGATACGATGATTTAACGTATCTTCCCATTCATCGAAAAAATCCATTATATTATTGAAAATATTCTCGTCCATATTAAACACCCATTCCTTTATAGCCCATCATATGTAAACCTTTATGCTTCTTACGACGCATATCATAATAGATTGCTACCGTATTTTTCGGCATATTGTTTCTGAAATACTTTTCTTTGTATTCGCACAGCTTTTTATACTCATCACTTTCACGATGGGCTTTTAACTTTTCGCAATGGTCGTGGCAACCAGGATAACGCTCCGGTGCTACACAATAACGGCAAGGATCAGTCATCGTTACTCTCCTTTCTACCTGCGGCGTCAAACATCTCTATGATACGTGCTACCCAATCATCATTTTCTGATACATTGCAATCAAATTTATCCTCGAATCGTTCTGCTAACTCGTCAGCAAAATCCATAATCTCATCGTGAGAATAACCGTATTCTTCCTCAATCCAATCAGCATTGCCATCAAGCTGATTCTCTGCATCTTCAATACGATACTGATGCTCTTTGTAACGGTACGCTGCTTCAATCTGTTCAGGTGTCATTTCCCAAGACTTACCATTCCAGCTAGTAACAACAATCTTATTTTCGCTATTCATATTGCACACCTCACTTGTTAGATTTGCACTGATATTTGCGTTCAATCATCTCTGCATCAGCGCAAGTCATACCGTAATACCAACGCACATCAACAACGGATTCAACCCAGTTTCCAGTCTTGCGGTTCTTTATGACACGAACTTCTTCAACATCTTTGTGAATCTGTGTACCTGGCTTCGGGAGATAAGTCAAAACACTTTCTTCAGAATGTTCCAAATCATAAGAGTCAACAAATGTGCAATCACGTTTGATCAAATCAAAAATTTTCTTACGGTTCTGCTTAGACAGGTTTCTCATATTGCAAGCTCCTTTTCTTTTGTAAATTTAATCACCAACGCATTCACGTTAGCCGCTTCCATCGTTGACTGCTTTGCATCTTCGTGATTGCCAGCTCTAAGGAATGAAACACTCTGATCCATTAGATTACGACGATAGGAAGAAAGAGCTGCGAGAACGATATTCTTTTCAGTGTTGGTCATATTCTTTTTCTTTTTCCTCCTGCTCACGTTCCTTGTGAAATTTTCGCACTTCTTCCCAAAAATCAAACGGATTAGAATTGTGATAAACAAGCTTCATGTATTCTTTTCTACTGTTAAAATGGTTTATGTTAGTATCCATTTTTATCACCTCAATCTTCATCGCTCAGGTTCTGACAAAAACTCAAATAAAAATCGATGTCAAAATCCTCCACAGTGCCATCAGGAGAAAAATCATAGAGCACATCTGCAACCGCTTCGTGTTTATAAAGAGCATCTACAATCTCGTCACGGAATGCCGTGACCCAGTTTTTTGTTACATTGAATTTTCTGGTAATCTCGTAAATATGAATAATCCAATTACCTTCTGTGGTGCTTCTTGTTCCACTTTCAATCATCCAGTCGGAAATACTGTTAATCATCCAATCGGTAACTTGCTTTACAGTTTCGCTAGTATACATTTTCTATCACCTCAATCAAAACTGAACCACTTCATGTTTGGCTTTCTCCAGTATCTCCTTCTCCTGTTCTTCAAGACGCTCAACTTCACACAAAACATCACGAATACCAAATACAATCAAATCCCGGTCACGCTCACGTTCTGCTCTATGTGCGGGATTGTTTTTGCAAAATCCTTCGCATAAATTATTTTCTCTTGCAATCAGATTATCAATCGCATATTTCAAAATACGTTTATCTTTTTCAGTCATATTATCACCTCAATCATTGTAAAATATCTGTTTTAGCAGTTTTTGAAATCCAAATCTCTTACAAAATTCACAATAGGGTCTCGGAAAACAACGCTCTTAATACAAAGAGACTCCAACTCATACTGACCTTTACAATTTCCGTAAAAGATAAGTCCATGACCGATTTCATCAAACCATTTTTGAGCCTTATCAATAGAATAAAAGTGCTGCGCACCATCAACGGATTCAGTAAAAAATGTGTACCCACACTCACCAAATTGAACATACTCCCAACGATTAAGAGTGTTTCCTTCGTAGTCGAATAAATGCTTTACGGCAATAACATATACAGTTTTCATATTTTCATCTCCTATAAAAGCATGATTTTACTTCACAACCCACTCATCAACATATGGATCATCACCAAAGTAATATGAATCATGGTTCATTTCATTGACACGTTCTTCAGCCTTTTCTCTTGTTGAAAATATATTATCAATGCTTGCAAAATCTCCGTGCCCAAAACGAACAAGAAATACCGTTGTAACTTCCATAATATCAATCTCCTTTTAATATTTTTGTGCTTTCGCATTGGTAGCGGTTATGTCTACCCTAGTACCGCTAATCACCTAGCATCTGCTTCTTATACCACCCAGACCTGACTTCTTATGTAGTCCTCGATATCTGATGGGTAGCCATTGCGCTGGATATACTGACAAAGCACACGCTGCACGTCTTTGTTATCACCGTAATCCATCGCGATAGAAATATCCTCGCCGTGAGTCCAAACACCAAGACGCTCATATTTTCTGACCTCATTATAGAAATCATGTGCGCTGTAGTGTCTTCCGTTCTTACGGTCAAGAATGCTGTCAATAATCAAAGCATTCACCTCTTAACCAAAAATATAAATGGCTGACGTTCTTGAAGTCACTGCATAATAACCACCTGTTTTATAACCTTTCAGTAACATTCCGTCACAACCATAAACACCGGAAGAATATCCAATTTGAGAAAGAAACCCTTCTTTTTTGATGATTCTTTCATAATCTTCGTTGTTTGCACGAGTAACATCCTCTGCCATTCCAAGGGCAACCATATTCTTCAGTTCTTTCCGAGTGTATTTACGCATTCTCTTTCAGCTCCTTCTCAGTTTCATCATCCCAATGCAGACCCCACTTCTCATAAAGAGGAATCCAGTGATCCGAGTAAAAATCGTAACCAGCCCCATCAATACCAAAGATGTAGCCATAGTCCTCTTGCGTATAAATTCGGAATCCACAATCAGCCATCTTCTGACGCCACTGAGGTTCTTCAATACGCCATGTGTCACACGGGTCATTAAACTGCCACATCGTTCCCCACATTGGCAGAAAATCATCCCGAATCACATCGAAGCAATTCTCGTAAACGTAAATCTTTGTGCTGGTATCCACATCGGGGACAATGATGTATTCCGTTTCATCATCGTCATGGAATTCAATGCCAACGATTTCACCTTCTCCGCTGTAATCGCTATCCCACAGCGAAACACGGTCGCCCACAGTCGGCGGTGTGACTTCAACAACACCTTCGCCGTTTTCTTCGATGTCTACCTTATTCAGCTTTTCAATCACGCTCTGAGGAATCGCATTGAACTCCTGAACCCATGCGTAAGCTGCGTCTTTCTTCGTTTTGTATATAGCCATAGTCAAAATCTCCCTTTCTTGCGTATCCTGTATTATATAGCTATACGGTAAAAATAAAAGTCCTCTGACGGACTGCCATTTCTAGCTATAGAATACAGGATACCAGCACTTTTGTCAAGCACTAAAATGTAGATTTTATTAACGTCACATTTTAATGCGTCAATACGTTTTATTTTCGTGACCATTCTGTGAATATCAATCAACATCCACTTCATCAGGCCGTGCCCACAGAACATCCTCGATGGTATCATCGTAGATGGTTTCTGTTCCATTGCTGTTCATAATCATGGTCACATTCTGACCATCTGCCGGTGTTTCTTCCATGCTTGCATAAGAATACAGCCATTCCTCGCCGTTCTCATCAATAACATGGATGGTCTTAATTCCGTTGCGGAATACTTCGATTTCATCCACGCTACCGGCCAGGACATAACGATTATCCAGGCGAGTTTTCATAGGCTCTGCTGCGTTTGCAGTCATACAGTTTGCCAGAATGGAAACACCAGCCACAACAGTAGCCAGGATGACGGACAGCTTATTCTGAGTAAGTTTCATTTTATGTATCTCCTTTTCAATCTTTCAAACCAAATAATTTCATACCAGCAGATCCCATGTCTGCCGGATACAGATTCACAACAAGATTGTCGTAAAATTCTGCAATCAGGTTGCCACTGCAGATATCCATATAAGCATCATCCATAGACAGACCAGAAAAATCTGCTGCGTTGTAGTCATCCACATCCATACTAGGACACCCGTACTGTGCCTCTTGGTAGAATGTTTTAGTAAATTCCACCCTATCATTGTTATTACAGGGGATTCTAACAGCAAACAGCTTTTTCAAGCCATTCTGACCAAAAACTGCAACACAGACGCCGCCTGCATTGTTCTCATACACTTCAACACTTGCTCTCATTTTCATTTTCTCCTTTCTTAATGACCCCAACGGCAAACAATAACGCCGTTGATCCAGATGGAAATGTTTGCCCCCTGCCGATACCACTCGACAGCTTCACGATGAATGTTAGTGATAACACCTGTTTCATCGTTCATAAACCACTGACCCTTTTTCATTGTCGTTTCTCCTTTACAAAAATACTGATTTTAGACAAACAGCTTCTTGCCAAAGCAATTCGGGATCTTTTCAAGTGGAAAAACAGGCTTGTGAAACGTGCGCCAGTTGTTGATATAATCCCATGCATCTTCTTCCGTGTAACAAATTTGATGACCGTCATAGATTGTTCCGTAATACATCACCGCATCACCACCAATGCGGCGAATACGGTCGAAATTCTTTACTTTGCATACACGCCACATTGCTCTACCGTGACAGTCCCAACCTTCATTGTAAGGAATATACAGCGCATCAAGACCTTTGAAGATTTCATTACGTTCACCAGTCCATTCCATGCAAACATCTCCTTTTCTAAAACATATCTTTTACACAACATAGAAATAAGATTTCTTGATTTCAGGTGCATCGCGATAATATGCAACGCAATCGAGACCAACAAAATGCCTGCTCTTCATGCTCTTCTTCTCCTCTGCCGTCAACAGGCGGTCAAGAAGTACACGAGTTGCGATTCTACCATCTTTCAGCTTAACAGTGACAAAATCAATCGTGTCACACTCCACACTGCTGGGAAGCAACTCAACCAATTTGGTAATATCCATTTTCATTCTCCTTTACTCAAAATTCTTGCAAAGCCCCAAACCACCATATTCACGGGGCAAACGCCTGAATGCATCACGATGGGGACAATCCATCTTTTCGCAATACTTGCAATTTGCATTATTGCGCTCCTGCTCTGCAAAGAATTTCTTTGCGGATTTCAGGTCACAAAAATAATGACCTTGATCCCATGTGTAGGAATCCGGGTCAAAATGCCACGCCACAATGTATGGCTGATAGTGATTCTTTTTGTAAAACAGTGCCGTGTAAGCATTGCCTACTTCGAGAATATGAATGTCATCTCTGTTCATTATAGTTCTCCTTTTGAATCTTGTAATCAAGATCATCTGCCATCTGTTCTTCTGGTTCTCCATCCATGCTGTTGCTGGATGAAGTGTAAAGTTTGTCATGCCGTTCTTGCGGCATTTCACCGGGTTCTGTATATTTCCATACTGTGCCGAACTTATCGATAAATACTTCACGGTGAAAGTCATCCGTTCCAATGAATCGTAAGCTCTTTACATTACGAAACATTAGTTCAACCACCCTTTCCATTCTGCCACGCCAATAGCAATGGCACAAATTACGAAAGCCCACATCATAGGTGCAACGCACTCTGCATGATAAGCAGAATAGCCGAATAACATGAGAAGCGATTTCATAACAAGACTTCCTTTCTGCCAGGATAAACCAGGCTTTGCAAATTCATTTTTTACAACGCTATTGCGTACCCTATTGGGCTGGTAGTGGGATCTTTCTGCCCCGTGCCCACTAACTTCACGGCATAAATCTCCTATTTTATGTGATTTTCTGATATGTTTGTTTTCACTGTTCACCAGTCTGAATACCGGTGATGATTTCGCCTTCTGCCTTCAATTTGGCAAGAACAGCGTCCAGACCACCCAGGGTATTCACTTCCTCTTCCGTGTAGAGGACGTAACGGCCACAAAAATTGGGGTCCTTATCCTCTTCACAGGCGACAAAGATTGCGTATTCTTTCATTGTGCTCTCCCTTCTCTGGTACACTCACTGATAGAGCCAGTAACGCAAGCCCTTGTGGATTTCTTCTTCCGTACACGGGAAGATTTCAAAACACGCACCGGCTTCTGCAAACTCTTTTGCATCGTCCAGCATTTCCTGACGTTCATAGTAGCCGTGATCAGTGTGTTTGCCGTCCGGTAAATACTCACGGATGATATAACAATCCAAAATCATGATAAAAACCTCCAAAATCAACAAAATGCTGTATATTTATGCAATAATACACAAAATATACAGCCTTGCTTTAATCTCGCTTCTCTGATATAATTGATAAAGAAAGCGAGGAATGATAATGCAAAATGAAGAAAATACCCGTAAAGGTGCTTATAAATACAAATGGCAAAAAAGTGTCACTCTAACACCTATCGAGGGCAAGAAGTTAGAAGAGGAAATTTTACCAAAATTCTATTGTGATAACGTATCACAGTTAGTAAAAAAGATTGTCAATGGTCAAATCGAAATTTTCGATAACCACTAACCACTAACAATTAATGAACACCGTCCATATAAGATGCAAGAGAAGCATTCATAGGCAGTACAGTGTTGCCAAAGTCGATGCTTTCCCCGTAATTCTGTCGGGAAAGATCAACATATTCAGCGGACAAACAAGCGTTGTTCTTCCCTCTGAACGCCTTTGTGTGCTTGCTAGGTTTATGTCCAGCAACTTCTTTGTTTGCTTGCATAGACCGTAATTCACGATTTTCTGCACGTTTCTTACGGATTTTATGACGCTGTTCAGTTTCAGACTCTGCCGCAATTTTGGACGCAGCAAGCCCGTCAACATGACATTTCCAGCTATAAAGCCGGATTTTGTGAGCCATAAACGCTTTTTTAATTGCGTTTACAAATTCTGCCGGGTGCTCAAACACCCACTTGACAGACGTTGTGCCGTTCTTGTTGGTACACTTATTACGTATAAACATAGGCACAAAGCCTTTATTATTGATGAAAGGATCAGCGATAAAAGGTATTCCGTTCACTCTGCCAAAGAGCTGACCAGGCAGAACTTCCTTGTGATACCATGTGATAGTATCACCGTTCTGACCGTTCTGATATACCTCTGCGCCGTCTGACTTATATCCGATCATATAAACACCTCTTTTCAATTTTTGTGCTGTTGTGTTGTAAAGCACTTCTTAAAGCTACGGAACAAAAGGCGCACTTATTGCGTTGTTCCGCTTGCTCCGCAGCTTTTGGCAGTGTTTTACAAGCTCTGCTATTCTTCCGTTTGTCTGCCGTTCCTATTGGAAAAGTCGGAAGCATATCGGCTATTCTGCCGGATATTCTCAAACTCTGCCGTTCTTTTCTGCCGGATGTGTTCAGAAGATACACTTTCCGTGCGGAAAAACTCTTATGTAAAAAAGTTTGAGAAACGTTTTAACCTTTATTTAAGGAAGTATATTTAATTATCAAGATACAAGAAAAGGTTTGTTTTAGTATATTCCAACTATAAAGCATATTCCAGCATAGCAAACCTATATAAAGCCATTTCTACAAGGAAATAACGGCTTTTATGTTCGCTGAAGTAGAAGTAATGGAACATAAACAAGAAAAATGCTTCAGCAAACATAAAAGCCGTTCACTATTGAATAGTGAACGGCTTTCTTTTACATTAAATAACTTGCAAATCATGTGCTTTTTGTTTTATGCTTTTGTGGTTTTCTTTGCAGTGGTTTTTGTGGTTTTCTTTTCTGCTTCTGCTTCAGCTTTTACTGCTTCAGCAATTTTCTTTTCTTTTGCTTTCCGTTCTGCTTCAGCAACAAGTGCAAACTGTTTTGCTTTAACTTCTGCTTCAGCTTTTGCAATGTTGATAGTAATTTTTGCTTCAGCATTATGTTTTTTCAGTGTAGAACGGTTTGCAATGTTGCGTACATTGTCGCTGTACAGCTTGCAAAGCGCCGTTTCAAAAGCGTTTACAACAGACGTTGTAATATTATCTACTCCTTCTTTGTTTTGACCAACAACAGAAACTGCAACACGCTTTTTGCTAATGCTATCTGTTTTGTATTCGATGAACATACTAAACAACATTGCAAGCTTTGCACACGCTGTTGAATTATTCCAACGTTCACTTTTATCTGCTTCAGCGTTAAACATAACAGCAGAACGTACCTTATCAACAATACCAACATAGAACAACGTTAAACGGACGCAAGAAAGCAAATTGTTTTCCGCATCTTTAATGGACGCATTATCAAACTTTCCGGCAACAGAATAATTATAATCTTTTGCTGTTGCGTTGTAATATTCTGCAATTGCATTTGCAAGGTCAACAAGAGAATTACGATAGTTTTTGTATGTTTCCCGTAATTCTTTTGCACTTTCTTTGCACTGCTTTGCAACTGTATCAATCTGCTTCCCGCTTGTGCAGATAGCAGATTGTACAAAATACTTAGAGGCAGTTGTTTCAATAGTGCATCCAAAAGACGTTCCATTGTTTAGCACGTCCAAAACGTTGTAGTTTTCGTTTACACGGATAATATCGAAAATGGTAATATTGCTTTTCATGGTTATAACCCTCTTTTTTCTTTCCGTTCCCTGTTGTGAGAACATATTAAAAATGTGAATGGCTGTATACCATGATTTACAAGTTATTTAATTTTCAAAGTACTTCAGAAAGCTTTCCGGTGCATATTCCAGCAGATACGCAATATTCCAGCGTGTCGGGAAGCTATCTGTTTACTGTATTCTACCATATGGCAATACCATATGCAAGCTTTTTCAGAAAATTATACTTGAATGTATTTCATGCTATGATTGAATAAAATTATATAGTTAGTTTCCGGCTGATATAATGTAATATAATTATCTTATAAGGGAAAATGGATTGTATATCAAAAAGTATATAGGTGGTATATGGAAAAATATATAAGATATGAAACACCCGGCAACGTGTCAATAATCAGCGAACAAAAGAAACACCCGGCAACGTGTAAGATTTACAGTCAAAATCAGCACTACAAACATACTAGAAAAGTAGTAAATACACGGCCTGAAAAGTGCTTCAGATACCACCAAAAACAGGCACTTCAAAACAGTAAAGTAAATCCCGCCTTTTGCACAAAAGCGGCTTTTCCCAATGGGGGATACTTTTCATTTTTGAGGCATTCCAGGCAGCAGGCCGAGATCCCAGTACATCTTTCTTATTCATAATCAAGAAATGACGTTTTAATTAACGCATCATCGTTATATTTCACCATTAAGCCCAATCAATTCCACCTATTCCACTCTCCAAATAACCCATCCTATTGGCAGCCAATACTCCAACTACTTCTTCTCTCTCAATCTGGCAACAAATAATTTCTTGACACCTCTCCAGCACTCCCACCACGGGGCATACTTTCCCCTGACAAAAACATTCCAAAATATATCCCTATACCATTTCCTACATACGCCCCTGAATCTCTCACTTTTCCTTATATAGCAGCTAAAAATAGCCTAAAATCGCTATTTTTTAATCGGTAGCTAATTCGGTAACTAGCTAGAATTTAACGTATTTGCGTTATATTTTGGTTAGTTTTTCTTTTTATTTGTACCTTTTTACCCCTTATTTTGTTCCTTTTTGACCAAATAAAAGCCGAAAAACCTAGTGTTCATGCGGGTTTTCCCGATGTGTACCATAAATATACCGAAAATGACCATTCTTCGGAGCATAAAGTACCTATTCGTGCCAATATGTACTCCCCTATCGCCATAAATGGATTGATCTGGCATCTGAGCAGCACCATCAGAGACTTCAAAGACCTACAAGGAGTATGATTTTAGCCTCTGGCAGCTTACACAGAACATATAGAGCATCTGGATGTCCTTCATAGAGAGTAACACTCTCAGAAACATACCTTATTATAATAGGCGTTAAGAATATTCGTATCCTGTATTATGTAGCTATTGAATTTTTGGCAATCTCATGGTATAATGAGTGTAGATAGCTATAAAATACAGGATACGGAAAAGGAGCTAGTAGTAGGATGGTTGTGATGGATATTTATAGCAGTCTTCCAGACAGGCCGCAAGCGGTCCCTGCCTATGGCAGGAAAATGTTATCGATGGTCAGCTACGGTCGCAAGCGACCTTTCGCAGACATCGCTAACATTTTTGAAGGAATTGGATTCTTAAAAGTATTCGTACTCGTACTGACAATCATGTATCTTCATACATATATATAATACAGACTCGTCAGTACGAATATATTACAAAATAGTTACAAAATAATATACATGGGAGGTTCTATGGAGCAAAAAAATTATGGGGTCTTACCGGAAGTGGTCAGTAAATTAAAAGCTGGTCAGGTGTTTTCAAATTTTTTAGAGTTATCTAAATATCTTGACGTCTTCAACAAGAACGGAAAACCACTTGAAGGCAATAGTCGGAAACATTTCTTGAATGAGCTCAATCGGTTTGTTGAACTTCGGAAGAATGGAAAGAGTTTTGTCGTCGTCAAAGTACGTCCAAAAGATGAGATACTTCCACCATTGCAAACTAGAAATAAAGGAAAGTTCTCATTGCGTCTGCAGAACCAGATTGCTTACCACTTACTTAAAGAATGTGATGGCAGTAGTTGGATGGAGTTCTTTTGGACACCAACTGCAATACTACGAGCGTGTGGAATGACCAATAAGAATTTTTATCAATATCCAGAGGACTTACATGGCGAGGATACCTTCTGGGCTGAGATAGTTGGTACACCATTAGAAAGTATTGCTCGTGAGCAAATGGATGAGTTTAGAGAGAATTTAGCAGCGGATGCTGAGACGTTTCAGCAATGTACTAAATCTACAATGGTTGGGTACATTGAGTCTGCGCTCAAATCTATGGCAAAAAACAAGGAAATATTTTTTGAAGACTGTCCTGCTGTCTTTATAAACCATGACCCAGAAGAATACCACATTCCTTCTGAAGACCAAAAGGCCATTTACATGAAGATGTATACGAATGTGCTTCATGAGTTCTACACGTCATCTGGTCGAGTGTGCCAGAGTGAACAAGACGTATTTCTGACCGGACGGCTTCATGAGTTCTATGAAGAATTAGATAATAGATTCAAGGAAATTTTTACATATGACCTAGCACGACCGATGTACCATATTACGATTGAGCCAAACTCGTTAAAGCGATCTGCTGCACGGACAGAATATAAATTGCAACAGCAATGCTTTCATGAGATGAACGATGCGATGTGTGAGAATATTCCAACGCTTTCTGCCGTCAGAAGAGGTAGAGCGGTATTAGAGGAGAATCCAGAATACTATAATGATGCCTCCCAACCTCCCTTTCGTTTTGTGCATAGGCAGTTGAGTGATGAGGTTCTTCAGCTCTTTATAGATGGAATGATTCGTGTTTCTGCGAATTCTGGAATTCCTCGTGCTGGATTTAAATGGTATGGTTCTTATAAAAGATAAGGAAGAAGGTTGAATGTAATGAATTTTGATAACCCCTACTGGAATGATTTAAAGGTAACGTATGAGTATTACCAAGCTGCTGGCCGCTTACCAGAATTCCACAAGAAACATGTTTGTACGAAATGCAGGTACGAGATTCCGTGCTTCACTACTTGTGATGATGTGCGATGCAAATGTCAAGAGTTTAAGCCTAAGACTGTGCGGAAGGCTGACAAGTATTTACATATCAATGATTTCATGAACGATGTGGCCGCATTTGAGGCTGCTAGAAATATTTAAGGAGAATTGCACAAATGGATGAGAAAGATATTTTTGGTTATGATGCAAGTGAGAATGTTTCTATATCAAAAATTGCTGAGTGGTACAGTGGCTTGAGTGCTAGAAAGTTAAACAATTTTTTGGGAAAATGTGGCGTAATATATCGGGACAAGGAAACTAAATCATGGATTGTTACTGATAAGTATAAGGATGTTGGATATGCCGTCTCGGAAATTACTGTATTTAAGGACGTAGTGGAAGGTCATACATATCTTCTCTGGACAGGCAAAGGACGTGAATTTATTTATCAGTTAATAAAGGATGAATATGGACTTCTTCCAAATAGCAAGAATAGTAATAATACAGGCTCTGATGTGAAAATCGCTAGTAACGATACTGCAATTGTTGAGGATTCTGACGGGTGTATCTCAATCTTAGATTTTGTACATATTTTGAGCAAAAATGGGATTCTTGTTGGTGGTAGCATCCCACATCAAAACAATGTATTTGAGACCCTAAGAGAAAAAGGATTTCTTAATAAAACAAGAGGGTTATATTGGAATACTCCGTATCGAGACTTTGATTGTTTTGGATATTTTAAGGTTGTCAAAAAGAGAACTCCAAAAGGTAAGTTTAGGTATGTTACACGACTTACACCAAAGGGACAGGCGTTCTTTTTGAGATATTTTAAGAAGCTGATGGATGAGAAAGATTCCATTTATGGTGAATGGGGACGATAAGGAGGGCTAAGAGATGCGAGTGCAAATTGGTAAATACATTATTAAAAATTGCGACGAGCGGAATCTTGTTATTGTTGAGCAGCGACCTGCTGGCAAGAATCCAAAGACTGGTGAGATTGGCACCGGTGTAAAAGAGGTTACGGTTGGCTATTATCCGAACCTTGAATGGGCTTTACATAAGATTAAAGATTTGAATATTTCCGAAAGCGATGCCGATACAGTGGATGTTTTGCTGGCAGGGCTTGAACAAATTGATGAGACGATCCGCCTGGTAGCTGAGGAGGTCAAGTGATGGATAAATTTGTAAACGCAACACGATTGATTGGCGTCCTCGATAGTGCCATCGCTCGTCCTAGGGCTAGAGGTAATGCAAAGTCTATTGATGATATGTGGTGCGATATGGCAATGCAATATACAAAGCGCCTTCTTGAAGAAGAGATGTCTGCCGGTGGCGAGTTCCGTCGAGTGGTTCACGCTCATTGGGTCGATGTAGGTGGTAATAGTATTTGCTCTGCATGTCGTTGTCGTAGTATTGAGGACGAGGAAGGATGGTTCTGTAACGAGAAAAGTCCTGTGTTCTGTCCTTACTGTGGAGCTGTTATGGACGAGGAGGTCAAGTAATGCGTACTTACGAGGATGTTGATGCGGAAATTAAGCAGCTTGTACGTGATATGAACTATGCAAGTTTGACTCATCGGCAGTTAGAAGTTGCTGACGATATGCTGGACGAGCTCTATCAGGAGCGTGAACGACTTTGGCTCAAGGCTATGGAAGATGGCGAGAGCTGCTATCTATAAAAGCCTGCTTTTATATTTTCCTTTTAGCTATGAAATACAGGATACGTTCAAAAAGAACACGGAGGTGACTGTCGAATGGCAAAGCAGCAAACTTGCCAGAAGTTTGTTTTCAAGATCCATACGAAGCGTCTGGTTGAAGCAAAGTGGGATTTGACTCTACCATTAGATGAGGCTAGACGAAACCACGAGATCATCTCGCTGGCTGATAGCACTGTTTTACGATGGATTGATGAGTTAAATGGTGCTACGGATGCAGAGGCTAAGGCACGGAGTATTAAGCGCAGAATCAAGATGTTGCGGAATGAACCATCTTGCTTAGAGAACCGCCGGGAGATTAGGAGATTGTACACTGAACTAGATGCTGTTCAATTTAAGCCGGATTATATGTGTCTGGTGGTAGACAAGAAGAATGACTACCGCCGGGCATGTTCTCCCAAAGGGTTCAAAATCAATGGAATTACATATCGCCGTCTGGTTGGGACTACCGGTGGTGTCAAGAACAGCACGATTGTGTTTGTGAGTGACCGTCTTGTTGGTGAGATCCGCAAGCGAATTGATAATGGCCGTAACAAAGGAATGGAGTTTATTCCGGCAAAGTTGGAAGCATATCGGGCACTCGCCTGCTCTGCCTCAATCCCTGTTACTGATCCAGATGGCATTCTGGTTGTGGATGATTGCTATACTCATTTTAAAGACCATGTAATTATCCTGGATGATGGAGTGTCTGGTGAGCCTACGATGGTCGAAGATCCTGAACATGATTGCGAACTGTGTGCCAGCGATGGTTTTGGTCTTATCAGCTATGACCTTGCCCAACAATGGAGCGAAGATTTGAAGCTACCGTCAACTGCGTCTGGATTCTGTGTGCGTAACGCCTTTTGTAAGGGAATGCTATTCCCCTTCCCTTTCCGTGAGTTCGCCAAGAAGGTTGCAAAGCAGAATATGGTCAAAGACGCTTTTGGCGACTATAAGGACATTAACCGTGTGCAGATGATTCTTACTACGTCGATGCTCAAACTTTATGACAGCTATCATAGTGCAGATGATTGTTTCGAGAATTGTCAGGAAAACCACTACCACTTTTCTGTAACGAAGACCTGTGAGCTGGAGCTTGATGAAGAGCGTAATCTGAACTATCAATTTATCCAGAGTTATAATTTAACGAACGATGAGATTCGAGAGTTGGTGAAGCCTACACTGGATGAAATCAAAGGTGCCATGGGTGGTGATTGGCGTGATGTACTGCTTTATTTGCGTGGCAACGGAATGCGTGATGACCCGAATTACATAAACAGCTTAGAGAATGATTATATCAAGGCCTTAATGATTGAGCCAGAAATGATCAACGACCCATACGTTCAGAACCGCATTCGATTCTTTATTAAAAAACGAATTTCTCAGGCGAAAACAGGTGTAGTAAAGGTTAGAGGTAACTTTCAAGTTCTTAGTGGGGACCCGTATGCGCTTTGCCAATCTATGTTTAGAATGCCTGTCACTGGTCTTTTAAAATCTGGTGAGGCTTATAGTCGATTCTGGAACGACCGTGATGTGAAGCGAGTAGCCTGTTTTAGAGCGCCAATGAGCCAGATGGCAAATATTCGATGCATGGACATAAACTCAAGTGATGAGTGCAAAAATTGGTATCGCTATATGAAGACCGTATTTATTCTGAACGTGTGGGATAATACGGACGCTGCACTTAATGGGGCCGATAACGACGGAGACCTCTGTTTTAGTACAGACAATCATATCCTGATTGATAAATGGGTGGATGAGCCTACAGTTCTCTGTGTGCAAAAGAAGGGCGAGAAGAAAATCCCCACTGAAGAGGACTTTATTAGCTCTAATATCAATGGATTCGGTGACGATATTGGAAAAATCACAAATCGTATCACCACAATGTTTGATGTGCGAAGTAAATTTGAGCCAGGAAGCCGCGAGTACGAAGAATTAACATATCGCATTAAATGCGGCCAGCTATATCAGCAGGCGTCGATTGATCGCATAAAGGGCATTTCCACTACTCCGATGCCTCAATACTGGTATGACAATAAGGCTTGTGTTGTTAAAGAGGATGATAACCCAGATGTTGTTGAGGACAAGAAGTTCTGGGCACGTATTTGTGCTTGGCGCAAACCTTATTTTATGAGCTACATTTACCCCTCTCAGATGAAGGACTATAAAAAATATGTGGCTGCAGCTCGTAAGAGAATTAAATGGGAAGGTTTTGATGGCCTTGATGAGATGATGAAAAAGGAAGTCAAGAATGATGTTGATGAAGTTGTTATCCAATATTACCTTTACCGTATGCCCGTCGGTGTTAATTCCTGCACTATGAATCGTCTGTGCTGGATTATTGAAGATGAACTTGAAGAGTTTGAAGATGATTTGAAAAAGAAGCGTAAATTTGATTACGATTCTCTCAAGTCTGGTGATGAATATAAAAATTCTCAGTATTACGGTATTCGCCCTATCTTTAAAGAATATCTTCGATACGCACGAACAAACTCTGTTATCGACAATTCAAATACCAAGAACAAGGAAACCGGCGCAGATCGAATTGAGAAGTTGAATTTTTACAACGAAAATATGTTGCGTACCATGCATCAAAAATGTTCTGATGATAATATCCTTTGTGATATTTTGTTGGACCTCTGTAAGAAAAACGCCTCAAGTGTCTCGATTGTATGGGCTCTATTTCCTGATATTATTATTAAGCGTCTCTTTGATAAGGCTGGCAACAAGGCCCATGTTCTTGTTAAGGACGATAATGGTGATGTTGAATATTGTAGTGAGCGTTATAAAGACGTGTTAGTCGATATGAACAAAATTGAAGAGGAGGATGCGAATGGTAGTATTGAATGAACGTGAGTATGCAGAAGAACTGCTTCAAAAAGATGTGACTTGCAGAACCGCCGGGCACGCTTTACATTATATTGCAAAGCTTTATTTCTCTCAGGGGTACTCTAAGGAAGAAGTCAAGAAGAAGCTTGATGATTTTCTTGTGGCGCATATGTTTGGATATAATAGAGTTTTAGATGAGAACTTTATCGTGCAAGCGATTGCGTCCGCCAAAGGAAAACAATTGGTTGAACTTGATGGAGTAAGTGTTACAAAGTCTGAAACCCAGAAAATTCTTGCCTTGGATGGAAAACCGATGCAACGGCTCATGTTCACAATGCTTTGTTTGGCTAAGTTTCATATGGCTGTAAACAACAAGTGTAATTATTGGATTACGGAAGATACACGAGATATTTTCCGTATGGCTGGTGTTTCTGTAAATGTAGATAAGCAGAATGAAATGATTCGAGAACTGCGCAATCTTGGTTTTATTGGTTTTGCCAGCTTAAAGAAGATTGACAACTTGAACATTCATGTGTTAATCGCAGACGAAGAACCGCCTATCGCAGTTACAGTATCAAATTTCGAGACTGCTGGGATTCAGTGGAATCAGTTTTGCGGAAAGCCATACATCAGGTGTGAATGTTGCGGTCGTACCGTTGCTCGGACTGGGCGCAGACAAAAATATTGTCGTAAGTGCGCCAAAAGCATCAATATTGAGAAAACATCTCAAAATAGAAAAATGTTTGATTTATAAATCGTGCATTTTTGTATTATTTTAACACAGATACGTTGTATTTTTACATATTTATATAAAATCATTACGGGATAGTTATGGTAGGGAGAGAGAGCGAGGACGCTTGTTTTCTTCCTACCTATTTTATTTTGAAGGGATGTAATGACCTAAATGATCGAAATCACCAAAGCAGAAGCCAAAGAAATCCGTAAGGTTTATCCGCATGTCTTTATTGCAAAGACTCGTCACAAGCGTTTTATTGAGGAGTCTGTCCGCTATCTGGAGTTGATTCCGTTTAATATTGAAGCTCGTGAAATTGTTGAGCGTGCCAAGCGTGGCATTCGAGACTAATTTATGAAAGAACGAGGTACGGACTTTGGATTTTGAAATTCAGCTGCCCGAGGAGATCACTAACCTGATGAATGGTGGCGGTCTCCCATCTCCTGAGATGATGAACTTCTATGTTGACGAGAAGGATCGCATCTTCTTTATTGACTTTGAGATTGACCAGTCTCTGATTGAGATTGAGCGCAAGATTCTGCAGTACAACCGTATCGACAAGGATGTCCCTGTTGAGCAGCGCAAGCCTATTAAGCTGTTTATTTACAGCTATGGTGGCGAGCTGGACGCCATGTTCAGCTTTATTGATGTTGTTGCACTGAGCAAGACTCCTGTTTGGACGATTAACGCAGGTATTGCAATGAGCGCTGCTCTTGTGATGCTGTTGTCTGGTCAGAAGCGCTTTGCCCTGCCTCATTCTACTGCACTGATTCACAGTGGCTCTGGCGGTACTCAGGGTACTTTTGAGCAGTCTAAGATGGCTATGGACTACTATGAGAAGCAGGTTGTAAAGGTGCGTGAGTATATTATGGCTCACTCTACCATTGATAAGAAGACTATGACCAAGAATAAAGCGAAGGATTGGTATCTGGACGCTAATGAGCAGGTCAACTTTGGCATTGTAGATAAGATTTGCGATGATGTGGATGAATTCAATTAAGGGAGAGTTATAATATATGGCTAAGAGAAAGATTCCCACTGAGATTCCCATGGAGAAGATTACTGATCCTGATCAGTATGGTTTTTACGGCATTCAGCTCTGTGAAGAACAGCGAGTTCTTCGTGATGCCATTTGGAATCCCGATATTGATGTGGTGCTGGTGAATGCCTGTGCCGGTTCTGGCAAAACGCTTATTGCAACAGCGACTGCAAACTTGCTTGTTCAGTGTGGTTATTTTGACCATCTTACATATGTCGTCTCTAGCTATGGTGAGAAGCGTCAGGGATATCTTCCCGGAGATTTGGCACAAAAGAGCGAAATCTATTTTGCCCCATTCTATCAGGCACTTGTCAAGTGTGGCATTGATCCAAATAAAGTTATCAATGATGACACAATGGTAAATCAAAAGAATGGGACTGGTTATATTGATTGTATGACTCATACATTCCTTCGTGGTATGAATTTAAAAGGTATAATTTTGATCGATGAAAGTCAGAATTTCACTGTTCCTGAGTTGCGTACAACTATTTCTCGTTGTGATGGCAGTAATGGACAAAAAGTAAAACTGATTGTGATTGGTCATGACAAACAGTGCGACCTTGAAGATTCGTCCACTTCTGGTTTTACGAAATGTATTGAGCACTATTCAAAGCACGAGCGTGTTGCAATTTGTAATTTGACTATTGATCATCGCGGATGGATCAGCCAATGGGCTGATTTAATGGAGTGAGAAAAAATGTCTTTATCAAACGAAGAATTTCAAGAAAAAGCAAAAGAAAAGAACAAGAAAGTTACTGTTGTAGGTACTTTTTCACGTACAAAAGATAAAATCCTTGTGCGATGTAATCGCTGTGGTAGAGAATATTACGCTCTTGCAGAAAATATCCTTGTCGGGAAAGGTTGCGATATTTGTGCAAGAGGAGATCGGATAGCATCTCGTAAAAACAAATTAAAATATGAAAACGTCAAAACTTTATTTGAAGATCGTGGTTATACGCTGTTAACGAAAGAACCATCGTCAACAAAAAAGATTCATTTTATTTGTCCAAAGCATGGAGAAATGACTATTGGTTGGAATAATTTTTCGCATGGTGCCGGTTGTAGAAAATGTGCAGATGAAGACGTTGCGAAACGGCGTTGCAAAGATTTCAATGTGATATCGGATGCTTTTGCAAAACGCGGATATACTCTTTTATCAAAAAAAGAGGATTACCACAACGCTTCAACGAAACTGCATTATTTATGCCCTAAACATGGTGAACAACAAATCGACTGGAGTAATTTTCGAGCTGGAAAAGGGTGTCCAGAATGTGCAATTCACAAAAGTGATAGTCGAGTTGCTACTGGTTTGAAAGAATACTGCAAAAAGAAGTATCCTGATACAATTACGGAATACAGAGTGGTCAAGAATCCAAAGACTGGTCGATGGATGCCATATGATATTTACATTCCGTCTGAAAAGATTTTTTGCGAAGTTATGGGTGGGCAGCATTATAAATACACTCCATATTTTCATCGGGATGAAAGTCAATTTAAAGAACTCTGGGTACGTGATGAGATAAAGGAAGATTACGCCTGTTCTCATGGACGCTATATTGAAATTGATCTGCGCAAGGTAAAGACGGTTGAAGACGCCATCAAAAAATTTGAAGGTATACATCATAGTTGGATCAGCCAATGGGCAAGTTTGCTTGATGTGAAGTTTCCAGAAATCAATATGGAAAACTATTATGGCAAATATGGCCTTATTTGAATGCTAAAATACTTCAAAATTGAAATAAAATATAAGGGAGAATAGAATTATGGTTGCTAAGAAGAGTGTTGTTTTTAAGAACGCTATTATTGATACTGCCGAGGGTACTATCACCGAGATTACCAAGGATGGCGAGAATGTCTTCAATCTGAATGAAGCTCTGGCAAAGTGGGATGGTATTGAGGGTGTCACCATCAATATTTCCACTTCTGATGAGCTGCTGGGCGACCCGGCTTGATGCCAATGGGTTGCTATAATAAACGGCCAGAAGAAACGAGCGATGACTTCTTTGTAAGAATCGGGAATGCTGTTCTGGCTAGAGAGTTGACTTGGGATGGCGCATCCAAGGTGCTCAATGATGAGTTGGGTAAGAATTTTGGTGAGTGCGCATATCGCAAGCGTTTTAAGGCATTCCGTGCGGGTATGCAGTATCAGGAGTCCTTATCTAATAGAGATGTGGGAACCTGCATTCTGTCTATTTCCGACCTACATATTCCATTCCAGAAGTCAATTGAGACTTTTAGTGAGTATGCTGGAAAGATTGATATCCTTCAGATAAACGGGGATCTGGTAGATGCGCAGGCCATTTCTCGTTTCAATAAGGTGTATCGTAAGAGTCCAATGGAGGAAATTCTGATTGCACGTCAGTATATGATTGACCTAATTGAGATACTTCAGCCTAAGAAGGTTATTGTAAATTATGGTAATCATGACTTACGTTTCCAGAATTATCTTGCTAAGAATCTGGACACCGACTTGCTTGAACTGATGCCAAAGACATCTTTGGAGCTTATTTTTGTTGATGGCTTTAACCATTACAACAAGGAGCTTCATACAAAGGTTCATTACGACCCTCTGACTGATGTTTTTAAGGATAGTGGTATCGAGATTGTTTATAACGATACTTGGTTTAGTTTCGTTGGTGAAACAATTTTTGTGCATCCACTTGCTTATTCTAGCGGTATGTTGAAAACAGCAGAAAAGGCATATCGGTATTTCAAGGATAATGATTATTTCTTTGATACTATCGTGATGGCACACACTCATAAAACAGGTCATTATGATATCGGTAATTCTGTAATTTATGAGCAGGGCTGTTGTTGTGAGACATCAAAAATGGATTACGCAGATGGAAAATTAACACCATCTCAGCGAGAAGGATTTATTCTGGTTTATCAGGATAAATTCGGAAGGCTGAATGAAGATAAGACGCACATTGTACGTCTAAATTAAAAAGCGGTGAGCCCCTACCACTAAACGGGGACTTAAAAAAGAAGTACGACCGCAAGGTCTGCTTGGGACATCATTTGTTGTCTCCTTTTCTATGTGCTGGGGCGATTGCTCCAGCTTATTGTGCCGCCTTAATTTAATGGTAGAATGGGAAATTTGTAATTTTCACATACGGGTTCGATTCCTGTAGGTGGCATGGCAAAAGCGGTCATTGGTTGCAACCGTGTATAAGCTGTAAAGTCAGACGCAGAGTAGCTTTGAGGAGCAAAATGCTAAGCCAATCGTGTTTCGCTACGTTAATGCGAAGCTTTAAAAGTCTAAAACAAGCGTTTTATCGACACGAGAACAATTCAACTAGCTCGGATGATTTGATGGATGCTTGTTTATATGGGGATGTAGCTCAGTGGCTAGAGCGCGGGAAACTGATCAACCTGAGAGGCCGAGGGTTCGAGTCCTTCCATCTCCACCAAAGATCATACGGCTATTCCCTACACCTTTTATATAAAGGTAGCCGTCCAAGGAAGTGGGGTTTGTGCGGTCTTACTCAAGTGGTTGAAGAGAACGGTCCTGAAAACCGTTAGGTCGGCAAACCCGATGCCAGAGTTCGAATCTCTGAGACCGCGCCAGTCCTTCTCCCGGAGGGCTTGTAATTAAAACCGGTTCCCTACCACCGGCTAAAAGGTAGGATTTGTTGTGTATCCGTAGCCAAGCTGGTAAGGCACTCGACTTTTAATCGAGGTATCGCAGAGTTCAAATCTCGCCGGATACACCAAGTATGCGCCTATAATTCAAAGGTAGAAGTCAGGTCTCTAAAACCTGTATGTGCTGTCTCGAAAGCAGCTGGGCGTGCCAAAAATGGCTTCCAATTCGCGGTTGGAGGCAAGTCCGAAGTCGATCTATGATTAACCTGTGATGCGCACACGATTAAGAAATAGATGACATTTAGGCATTATATAACGCGGGATACAGCAGTCTGGTAGCTAATCGTCCTCATAAGTCGAAAGTCGTTGGTTCAAATCCAACTCCCGCACCCAACATCTCCCCTTTCGCAAGCCTATCGCCAGTTTTCTACTCCCTCTGGCGGTAGGTTCTTTTATGAACAGTCCTGCCTGTGTATTTCAGGTGGCACGGTCGGCGTAAAGCTGGCCGTAAATACAAAATTTAGCCGATTCGTCGGCAGGGCGTAAGCCCAAATAGATGATAAAGGCCTTAGCTCACTACGGTGTCAAAATGCTGAGGTCGAATTTTGAACAGAACCTGTTAAGCCTCTCAACGATGCGTATCATAGCAGGTCTTTTATAGAATTAAATTCACCCGGCCTCCCAGATTATTGGTGCTCATGAGGGTGGATCTTTTGTTTGCCGTAGGATGTGCGCACGTTCTACGGCTTTTATTTTTGAACGGAAAGAGGTGACTAAATGCCGCGTAAGAAAAAAGTCATAGACCAAGATATTATTCTTGAGGGGACAGAAAACAAGAAGACTTTTAAATGTCTACGTTGTGGAAAAGAATATGACGTGGCAGTTGGTCACTTTTATAAAATTACATATTCAAGTTTATGGAAAGCAAATGATTGTTACGCGCCTATTTGTAAGGATTGTGTGAACGAGATGTTTGATGAATATTCTCGTAAATTTGGAAGTGATCGTACTGCCTGTATAATCATGTCTCATGTTTTAGACGTACCATTTTACAATTCACTTTTTGATTCAATTAGTCAAAACAATGGCCGTGTAACGATGGGTTTGCTACTTCGGATTATCGGAAACGCTCGTAACTATCAATTTCAAACTTTCTCTAACACTCTTGTGAACGGTGAACTCAATAAAAACGCTCTCGATTTACAGGAAGAGAAGGAACAGAAGTGGTCGAAAGCAGAGATTCAAGCAAAGGATGACTGTATTTCTGTTATTGGATACGACCCATTTGATGGTTACAACGAGGGTGACCGTCGCTATTTGTTTAGTGAACTCATCAAGTATTTTGAGGATGGTATTGAGGACGATCCATTCAAGCTATCCCAGATTGTTCAGGTCGTGAACAATAATAATCAGATTCGACAAATCGACTTGCAGATTGCCCGCTTAAACCCGATGAACTCGGCTGAGGCAATCAAAAGTCTGAATGACATTAAGGTTAAGCTAGTTTCTAATAACGACAAGATTGCCAAGGAAAATGAGATTTCTGTCAAGAACCGTTCCAACAAGGATGCAGGACGTAATACGCTTACATTCTTAATGAAGGATATGCGTGAAAAGGATATTGCTGGCGCAGAAGCAAACTTCTACGATCAGTTACGGTCTCCTGGTACTCAATGGGCGGCAGATATGAGCTCTAAGGCAATCAAGGAAAACGCTTTCTTTGACGAAAATGACCAGCAGGAAATTTTCGATATACAAAGAGAACTGATTGATAAGTTTCAGAAAGAAAGTGATGATGCGAAGGAAAAATACAGGCTGTCTTTGATTGAGAATCAGCGGCTCAAGGAGCTGTTGGAAGATGCCGGTGTTGACGCAAGCGTAAAAGATACGGATGGTGATGCCGTATGAGGTTGAAACAAAGAGCGCCTATTATTACAGCCGCAAAACGTAAGATTTATGAGTGTGATGCGGCAACGATTGCATTCTATCGGCGCAATCCTGTTATTGCGGCCAGAGATTTATTGGGCATCCAACTATTTGACGCTCAGGCATATATGCTGGAACAAAGCTGGAATGCAAGTCATGTTCTTTAGGCGTGTAGTCGAAACTTTGGCAAGTCTTTTGTAGGTTCTGTTTTCATTATCCTAAAGGCAATATTATATGAGAACCAGTCTATTTACATTGTAAGTAATGTAGGTGATCAGGCAAAAGAGACATTTAATAAGATCGAGGAAATTGTTACTCGTGTTGGTAAGACGGCTGCGTCTATCCGTAGTCTGCAAGATATTGCAGAGAAAGAAACGAAAAAGTCTGCAACCAACAAAAGTGGTTTTAGTCATAATCCCGCCGGGTATGTTGTTGAGTTTTATAACGGTAGTTCTATTAACACTTTGAACTCCAACCCAGATGGTGTGCGTGGCAAGCGAGCTAGTCTTATTTTCTTTGATGAGGCGGCATTCTGCTCCGACGAACTGATTGTTGTCTGTGAAGCTTTTGCAACACAGAATACGGATTTCGTCACTGATACTGACAGTGACTATAATCCTGAAATGCAGCCTCGTCAGGTTCCTACTCAGCTAGTTTATGCTTCAAGTCAGGACACGATGGACAAGCTTTTTTATAAATACTACAAACAATTTGCAAAGCGCATGATTGCAGGAGATCGAGATTATTTTGTTTGTGATATGATTTGTGACGTTGCAATCAAAGTTTATATGAAGGGTAAGCCATACAAAGCACTATTGACACAAGACAAGGTAGATGCAGCTCTAAAGTCAAATAAAATGAAGGCGTTGCGTGAATATTATAATCGACCAAGCCGTGATGGTGGCGTAAACCAGATCATCAAATGGGGTACGGTTCGTCGCAATGAGCGAAAGTATATCCCACAGCTTTATTGGGATAGGAACTATCAGTATATTCTTGCGTTTGATCCTGCCCGCACAATGGATAACTCTATTGTTGGCGTTATGCGTATTTATAACGATCCAGAAAACGGCATGTGTGGCGACATTATAAATTGCGTGAACATGGTTGATCTTGCAAACGAGAAAAAATTCAAGCTCGATTCTAATCGTCAGCTTGAGCAGTTGCATGAGTTGATTCTACATTACAATGGTCAAAATCCTGATTACGAGTACATTGATAGATTGATGATTGACCAAGGCGCTGGCGGCGGTGGTACTTCCACATATGCGGACGGTTTACTTAACAATTGGACTGATAAAACAGGCGCAGAACATCGTGGTTTTATCGACGCAAATCATGAATTATATGAAGGATATGATACCCGTTACCCAGATGCTGTTGATAAGCTACGTCTAATTAGTCCTCGTAAATTCCGTACTGCAATGGTTGAGGAATTTATTGAGCTGATGAATCTTGGTGTCATTCATTTTCCTCTTGAATACAACGGCGGAGATTATGTTCAGGTAGTAGACGGTGTGGATAAATCAACTGGTCAAGAAATTTTGAAGACGCATGAACTTTCCTTAGAGGAACAGACTGCGTGGGTTAACATCGACTTGATGAAGAACGAGATCACAAGTATTCAGAAAACGACAAACTCTGAAAATACGACCGTAACATATGCTTTGGCACCCGATGTTGCCAACAAAATTCACGATGATAGGTTCTATGTTGCAATTTTACTTGCTCATCGTCTATACGAATTACGTCGTAAGGATAAAGTGCGCCAGTCTGCGGTGGAGACAATGACTGCTCCGCCGATTTGTATTTCTAACATTGACTTCTAAGCAGAGGAGGTGAAAATGTGGCAAGAAAGAAAAAGGAAGATTTTGATGTCGTGACTGCTTCACAGACAGATGACGGTACTGTAGTTATTACCTCTTTGAATGAACTTTCAGAAGAGAGAATGAATAACGTCATCCGAAATGCAGTTGCGTCTTATGACCCTGAAAATAAGCAGTATAGTACATATCTGAAAATTTCAGCCTCCTCTGAGACACTGACCGTTGACCGAATTGATGAGCTTGCACAAGGGCTACAGTCAAGTCTGACGAATGTGCAGACGGTCAATGGAATCATCCGTAATTACATCAACAAGGATGACCTGATTGGCATTACTTATGATGCGATTGAGGCGAATGTTAATACTGAGTTCAAATGCAGTTTCGCTCAGTTCCCTGAACAGCGTAATAAGACAAAACAGGTAAATTACGCCCGTGAAGTGATTGATGACTTCAACGCACAAATCAATGTGCGAAGTCTGCTACGTGCCGCCATTCCGATGACTTACGCAGAGGGCACTTATATTACATATCTGCGTCAGAAGGATGAGAACTACATTGTAGACTATTACCCTCTTGGTATTGCTGAGATAAGTGATTACCTATCAAATGGACAGCCTGTTGTGCTTATTAACATGTCTAAACTGAAATCTGCTTTGAGCAAATCTATGCTGAAGGACAAGAAGAATAAAGCACTGTTCTTTGAAAATCAGGAGACTGAGATTCAGAACAACTATCCAGATGAGGTGTATCAGGCGTTTAAAAATGGTGACACATATGCAAAATTGGATGTTGATCATTGTGGCGTGATTCGTATTGGCAATATGGGGCAAAAATATGGTGTCTCTCCCCTATTCCGCGCCTTGCGTCCTGCATTGATGCTTGAGACTTTTGATACCTCAGACCGTGTAAATGCTAAGGCAAAGGCAAAGAAAATCATCTGGCAACAGCTTGACCCTGCATTGATGGGTCCAAACAACGACAAGAAGGGTTTTGCTGAACAGGTGACAGCACACGATAACCTACTGCGTGCATGGAAGCAGAACACTGTGCTTGTGACGACCGCTCCTTATGTAAAGGATATAAAGTATGTTGAGCCAAAAGTTGAGATGACAAATATCGAGACTGTCAAACAGTATCGCAACCGAGAAATGGCTGCTTTGGGTATTAGTTTTTTGAACACTGACGGTCAGCAGACTGTTTCAACTGCAAAAGTGTCTCTTGACCAGTTGATGAAAAATATCGGTAAGATTGCAGAACAGATTGAAGATGTATTAAAGCGATGGTACCGTATTCGCCTTGAAGATGCAGGTGTAGACCCGATGTACTGCCCTGATGTGAAAGTCTCTACTACTGAAATGATGGGTATGGAGATGAAGAAGGCGATTGCTCAGTTCCTGTTTACCACTTTGAACTGTTCTTACAAGACTGCTTACGAGTATATGGGACTTCATGCTGAGGACGAACTACGCAAGCGTCAGGCTGAAACCGAGGAAGGTTATGATGATGTGTTTGTGGCTCGCCAGACCTCTTATACATCGACCGGTAATTCCGGCGGTGGTGGTGACAGTGATAAAAAGACAGGTCGTCCAAAGGGCGAGGAAACTGAAAAACAAATTTATGACCAGCAGAGAAATGAAGATAGTAAGTGAGGTGATGAACGATGAGTAAGGAGTATTTCTATAGTAGAAACATCTGTTGCTCTGAGATTACGGAGCATCCAGACCACTATCTTGCCAAGTTTGTCATCTGTGATTTCTCAGTAAATGGGAATCAGGTTGCTTTGAACCGTGAAACCATTGAAAGTTGGATGAGTACACTGGTTGGCAACCCGCTTGTTGGTAAGTTGGTCGTAGCTCCAAAGGGTGAACTGGATTTTTCCGGTCACAATATGAAAGTCGTCACCAGAAAAGACGACGATGGCAATGAATACAAGACTGCCGAATTTGACACTGATGCATTCGGTAGTTTTCAGTCAGTCGGTATCGAGAGAATTGACGATACCGACTTTATTGTTGCCTCTTGTAAGATCTGGAAGCGATATCCAAAGGCTTGTGCGACGATTCTGCGCCGTATTGAGAGCGGCACGTTAAATACCAGTTGGGAAATTGATGTGCTAAAAGCTCATAAGGGAATCGTGGGTGGCCGCATGGCAAAAATTATTGACGATGGCGTGTTTACTGCACATTGTTTGCTTGGTGCAAATGTTGAACCGGCATATAAGTGCTCTAAACTGCTTGAAGTCGCTGAAACCGATTTTGGTCTTGAATTGGCAAATGCCTATATCGAGGACACAAAAGAGATTTCAAATATAGAATCTAATGAAAAGGAGGCAAAAAATTTGAAACTGAATAAGGACAAGGAGACTCAGACTGCACAGATCGAGCCCACTAAGCCTGAGCAGGCAGAGCAGACTCCCGTTGGCGAGCCTGACGCCGCACCTGCTACTGAGCCCACCACTCCGGCAGAGCCTGATGTTCAGACTTCCGAGGAAGGCGGTGAAACCCATCCCACGACTGAGCCTGAAACTGGTACTGAGCCTGCTGGTGAGCCAGAACCGGAGTCTACCACTGAGACTTCCAGTTTGACCGGTCATGACCTGTACGAGAAGCTGAATGAGGCTGTTGTGAAGTTTAATTCAGATATGTATCTAGCCGAAGTGTTCCCCGAAGATCACACTATCTGGTGTAAGAAATTCGGTCGTTGTATGAACGATTTGGATTACATCATGTTCTCTTACACCGTTGAGGGCAACGAGGTTTCTCTTGGCGAGCCGCAGCGTATCACTTTGACTGTTTCTATTTCTGATGTTAATACCAAGATTGCGGAGCTGAATAACACTATTGCAAGTCTGAATACTGAATTGCAGAGTGCAAAGGAAGAGGTTGCTTCTCTGGCTCCATATAAGGATCAGGCAGAGAAGGCAGAGGCAGAAAAAGCGGCTGCAGAGCTTGCACAGAAGAAGGAGTGTCTGCGTCAGTACGCAATCTCCAGCAAGATGATTACTGAAGCTGAAGTTTCCGAGGGTGGCAACTACGCAAGTCTGATTGAGAATCTGGATGAGACCGGCATTAAGAGTGTGATTGCCGAGCGTTGTGTTGAAGCTGCCAAGAAGGCTACTGAAAAGAAGATTGAGACCTCTGAGGTACATAAGTCTGAGAGTATCAAGCTGAATTTGAATGAAACCAAGTATAACACCACTAACGCTAACAAGCGTGACGCATGGCGGGAATATTTGGGTAAGTAATAACATTTGAGAGAAAGGAAAAATATTATGATTCGTGAACTGATGGTGAACGGCGCGAAGAATATTCCCGCTAACTATGCCGCAAAGGTCGCTATGGTCACCGGTATGGGTGTTCAGCTGGTTAAGGGCGAAGTTGTTCTGCCCTCTGCTGAGACCTCTGATGACCTGTACATGGTCGCACATGAGTTTAACCCGGAGGGCATTTATTCTAGCCTGACCAATTTTGATGACTATGATGAGATGGTCACTGCTATTAAGGCAAACCAGTTTGTTAAGCTGGTTCCTCTGTATGTTGGTGAGCAGTACGGTACTGACCAGTATGCTTCCGGTATTGCTATTGATGGCAATAAGGGTAAGGTGCTGAAGGTTGGTACTGACGGCAAGTGGGATGTTGCTACTGATGCGTCTCGTTATGAGCTGCATGACATTATGGATGATAACGGCCACAAGCTGATTGTTATTCGTGTGCTGGATGTTGCAAAGACTGTTGCTTGATTAAAAATTTAAGCTGAGAAATATGATACGTGAAATTTAAAACCGTCACTTTCGAGCGACGGCTTTTATTTTTGCGCGAAGAGAAAGGAAATGAATTATGGCACTGAATATTGAAGTGGCCGAGCTGATGAAGCAGCCCGGTCGTGTTTATGAAGTTGCTGAGAAGACTCAGTATAATCGCGCTATGGATGCCGAGGACAAGGAAATTTCTGAGATTGTCGGCGCTCATGTCAAGGAGCTGATTGACAAGGGCGATCCCAATAAGGAAATTGCTCAGTTTGTCAACCGTACAGTGACTGATGAGCTGTATGGCGCACCCGATGAGCTGCTGGATTCCATGTTTGAGCGTGGTAATGTTGGTGAGTTTGATGACTACGAGGCTGGTCGTACCGTTAAGAACACTCTGAAGGCTTATGATGCAGCTAAGGGTGGCAACGTGCCGAAGTCTTACCTGCACTATGAGACCATTAAACCCGTCTGGCGTAATAAGCAGATTGAGGCTGATCTTAGCTTCGTGGAAGTTCGCCGGAATTCTTGGAAGAGTGTGGCAACTCTGACCACTTTTATGACCGAGGCTCTGAAGAACCAGATGTTCTACGACATCTTCAGCATGGTTGATGACGCTATCACCGGCGGTGAGCAGAAAATCGATGCTCAGGGCAAGGAGCCCACTATGCAGGATATGGATGCTCTGGCTCTGTACCTGAACGAGTACGCCGACGGTGGCAATCCCTTCACTGTCAGCCTGATGAAGTATTGTGCCAAGATGCGTCGTATGACCGGTTACGCTGAGTATCTGTCTGACGCAGCTAAGGACGAGTTCAACCGTTATGGTCTTGTTAAGACTTATGATGGTGTTGCTATCACTGGTATTAGCTCTGCTAAGAAGCTGGGTGATGGTTCCCTGCTGATCCCGGATAAGCGTATCTATGGCATCGCAGGCAAGATTGGTCGCCTTGACATGAAGGGTGAGACTCATACTTACGAGGATCACGACAACAACAACGAAAAGATTCATCTGATGGTCAAGGACTTTACCTTCGGCTATAGCATTGATCATATCGAGCGCGTTGCTAAGATTGTTCTGCAGTAATTTTTACCAAAGGCAAATTTGAGCGGGGACTTTGCGGTCTCCGCTTTTATAGAAAAGGAGACAAATTATGAGTTCCGTGATGGAAAAGAAGTTTATTGACGTTCTGAACTGCGACGATAACGTGGTTACCATTTCGTCACTGAACGGTAAGGGTTATACTTTCGAGCCCGGTAGTGTGGAAGATCCTTGTGTGATTCCTATTCCGCCGGAGGAGATTATGTATATGAATAGCACTTGTTCTGCGTTCAAGAATGGTGTTCTGCGTTTTCGCCCTGAAGAGCAGAATGAAATCTTTAAGGCTATTGGCATTAAGGGCGACGATGTTCTATTCATTGAAGATATCGACAATGCGATTCTAAATCCCACTGTCGAGAATCTTCAGCGTATGATTGACATTAAGGATGGTGCTCAGTTTGAGCGTATTCGTGGTCGCTTTTATCGTATGACCAATGCCGGTGAAGATCTGTCTACCAAGGTCAAGCGCCTGATTGACGAGCGTTATAAGGAGCTCCGTGCTGGAAAGCGTAACAGTGAGCTGTCTGTCGTACCTGCGACCAAGTCTGCTGATAATGTTCAGGCCGAACTTGAAACTGCAAAGAATCAGATGGCTGAAATGCAGAAGCAGATGCAGGCTATGATGGCACAGATGCAGGCTATGATGGCAGGCGCACAGACTGTTGCACCGGATAATTCTGTAGAAAAGACTACTGTCAAGCGTGGCCGTAAGAAGGCAGAGGCAGAAAAGGCGGAGGTTGTTCCCGCCGAGTAAGATTGGAGGGATAATGTGACCGCATTTTCGGAAATATACGACAAGTTCTACGAGCTGGTCGAAACTGATAGTAATTTCTTTCAGTATTTTGACCTGAGCGAGAATGAAGTGCGAGATCTTGTACATGACCGTGCAAAAAGTTATTTGATGGAGTCACTTTCTGTGATTACCAGAAACATTGAACCGGAAGAGGATTTTAGTTTCGATGATTACGATTCAGAACTAGAAGAGTTTAATTCAGATCTCACATTCGATGAGATTGATATGTTAGCGCATTTGATGTTGGAGCAACATTTTAAGCGTGAGTTTGGGAAGTTGAAAGCATTTAGCGCACAGGACCTTCCTACGAGTTTACAAGTATTCTCCCCTGCTAATGAGCGCACGAGTATTCGTGCTCTTGTGAAAGACATTCACGAGGAGAATATGACGATGTTAGACAACTATATGGCAAAAGACCGCTCGACCCGTAAGCGTAAGACCATCGACTATGATACATACGCTTTCTACTCTGAGTAAGGAGGTGTACCGATGGACTTTTATACAAGGGCACGAGCTGTTGGTGGTGCCGCAAAAATGTCTAACAAAAAGGATGTCAAAATTGCTTTTGCAAAGCGAGATTTTGCTGCACATTTTAAAGATAGCGTTGATTATGAGGATAATGCTCTTGTGAATGGTTTACCTCAGAAGCTGGTTGTTAGTCGCAGTAATAGTATTGCTAAGGAAAAGAAAATCTGGGCTTATCCTGGTGATTCTTTGAATCTTGGCGACATTGTTGATTGTTACAACTGCAAATGGCTTGTCACAGAGATTGAACCGAATGATGAGATTTTTCTTCGTGGGAAAATGGAGCTGTGTAACCGTCAGATTCAATGGCAGAACCCGATTACTGGTGAAATAGTCTCTCGCTGGGCAACGCTGAGTAAGCCATACTACGCGAACAACAAGGAGCTTGTGGTGACTTCACTAAGTCAGCGTGAGTATAAGGTGCAGATGCCTTTTGATGACGAGACTGCGTTGATTGACCTTGATAAGCGCTTTATGCTGGAAATTATCAAAGGAGAACCGAAAACATATGTTACGACTTCTGTTGACCAGAGCACAGAGCGCTATGAGTTACATGGTAAGACGCAGGGATTCCTTGTATTGAATATCCGTCAGGATCAATACAACAGTAAGACGGATAATGCCGAGAAAATGATTTGTGATTACTTTGAGCCGAATAAGAGCAATGAGCCGGATACTGACTCTCAGGTGACTGCTGCTATTAAGTATGCAGGCAAGCCGGAAGTTCGTGTTGGTGGTTCTTGGAAGAAATTCACTCCTGTATTTACAAGCATCACTGGAGAAGAGGTTGCGGAGACTCCTGTGTGGAGCACAAAATGTCTTGATGAATTCAAGGAATTTGTTGAGGTGCAGGCTGCCGACGATGGTACTTTTAAAATTCGTATTTTAAATAATAGTATCATGGACGGCGCAACTGTAAGAATTTCTTTGACGAATGCAGATGGTACAGCAAATGCATCCATTGAATGTAAGGTGGTGAGTTTGCTGTGACAACGAGTGAATTGATTACTGATTATAAAAACAAATTGGCCTTGAAGCTGGTTAATACTGATGGACTTGTTGAAGCGATGGGCAATGATGACATTGAAGAGCCTGACGAGGCGATTTATACATACATCTTCCCATACTTCCATATTCCTGACACGATTGAGGCAGCGCACAGCTATATTTGTTTTAAGGTAAATATGACTGACCGAAGCAACGTCAACGACTGGTATGAAAACTTCACACTTACTGTGTGGGTTATTGTGAACCAGGCGCTGATGAAAATGAAGGGCCATGGTGGTGCAACACGAGTTGACTATCTGAGTGGTCTTGTGGAAAAAGAACTACACGGCAGTACAATTTTTGGAATCAAACAGCTTAAAATCACATCCAATATCGAGGACAATATGGATTTACACCATCGTGTGCGAATTATGACGTTCAAGACGCAGGATTTGGATGACCTTGTGGGGTGTGGCTGATGGAGCTTCGGGAAATGTATGAGCCAAGCTTGATGCGCGGAAGAGACTTTAAAATCAACGACAAAATTACGATTCACATGCCTTCGGTCGGTGACATCATCGATTATGGTGAGCAAAAGTATTTTCAGTTGGTTTATTTATTCTGTTCTACATCGAGCGATTACAAGGCACAGCTTGACTCTGTTGGAATTGATTGGCAGAAGATTTCGGACTTTGAAATGTTCCGGCAACTTTTTATAGGCAATAAAGATCAAGATATGTCTATTTTGCTTGGCGATATGGACACTTCTGGGTTTATGATGGCGAAAGATAACATAAGTGGTGAGATCGTATTACACAACAGGCTTACGGACACTCGTATTGACCATGTGGTGTATGAAACGATTTCTCAGTACCTATGTGCTGCGAATGGAATTGAAAAGCATTCCGAGTTTGCTGCCGACGAACCGACAAGAATTGCAATGATAGAGGAAGCCAGAGACAACTTGGAGTATCAAAAAATTAAGCGTTATGAACCACACCTTGCGGAGCTTGTGCTCTCGATGGCGTGTTCGTCTGGCTTTAAAGCGGATTACTTCAAGGCTATGGATTACCCTATGAGTGTATTCATGAATCATGTAAGAAAGATTCAGCAAATAAAAAGTTACGACAATACGATGCATGGCGTTTACGCTGGCACCGTGGAATTTGGAAAGATTCCAAAAGCACAACTGGATTGGACGAGCAAGGTTGATTGACCTTGCTCTTTTATTTTTATCCAAATAAATTGAAAGGAAGAATATTATGAGCGATTTTAATTTTAATGAGGTCGTTATTGACCGCGTTCATCGCATTCACGAGTATGATCTGAACGGCAAGCGTCTGTGGACCATGAATCAGGTTAAGGATTTCAAGCTGACTCTGGGCGGCGAGACTGTTTACGCTCAGGATGCACAGGGCGTTAATATCATGGCATTCGATAAGAGTAAGACTGCAGAGGCAGATTGGTCTAATGCTCTGATGCATCTGGGTGCTCTGGCAGAGCAGATGGGCTCCAAGAAGGAGGTTGCTTCTTCTGAGAATAAGCAGGTCTTTACCACTGTTGAGTACCTGACTTCTGCTGACGGCAAGAAGCTGACTCTGACTCATACCCCCAAGACTGCTGTTACAAATGCCCCCTTTAAGTACATCGATCTGGTCGATGGTCAGGGCAATGCACTGAAGACCTTTGAGCTGGGCGAGACCGCTGAGTCTCAGTTCTCTGTTACTGGCACTGAAGTTACTCTGCCCACTGGTGCAAGCCTGAAGGCTGGCGACCGCTTTGTTGTGAAGTATCAGTACGAGAGCGAGGAGGGTATTGCTATCAATGATAGCGCCGATAAGTTCTCTACCGAGGGCGAGTTCGTGATTGAGGCATTCTGCTACAATCCCTGCGATAAGGCAAATAAGAAGCTGATGCGTATCATCTTCCCGAATGCCAAGATGGATAATGCTATCGATATGACTTTCACTAATGAGCTGGCTCATCCGGTCAAGATTAGCGCTACTCAGGAATACTGCTCTGAAGACAAGCGCCTGTTCCGTATTGAGACTGCTGCTGCCTAATGGCAAATCTGAATTGGTGCCGTACTTGCGGAAAAGAATATCCGGTTTGCCCGCATTGCGAGCAGGATGCGCGTCTTAATCCTTGGCGAATGATTTGCGACACTGAGCCGCACTTTCTTGTGTGGACTGCCGTAAATCAGTATCGTCAGGGAATTATTTCAAAAGAGACGGCAAAAGCAGATCTGACTACTCTTTTGATGCGCAAGTACAAGAATGTTACGAAAGCCGAGGTAGAGACTTTTATCCCAGCTGTTCGTGATGTTTTCCATGAGATCATGGATGAGCCTGCAAAGGCTGAGAATGAGTCATCTAGTGATGTAAAGGATGAGACGCCCGTGAAGCCGGTAGTTAAGAGAACATCAAATCGTAAGGGGCGGGCATAACCGCCCCTTTGTTTTTCGTGGTGGTTTTATGGAGAAAAAGAACAGGACAAAGTTTAATGTCAGTAAGAATCCAGCAGATAGAACATATGACGGCGTAGTTTATGATAGTAAGGCAGAAATGTTGTTTTATCGAGATATTGTATTGCCAAGGCTGGCAAGCGGCGAAATTGTAGAGTGTCGTAAGCAAGTCCCATTCCTTCTGCAGGAAGCGTTCCGCCGGGTCGATAAGGACGGAAAGGACGTAGCGGTGCGGAAGATTGATTATGTGGCGGACTATGAAATTACATATCGAGATGGCAGCAAACAAGTGATTGATACGAAAGGATTCGCTGATAGTGTTGCGCTGATGAAGCGCAAGATGTTCTGGTTTAAGTATCCTGATGTAGATTACCGCTGGATCACATACTCCAAAATTGATGGAGGTTGGGTCGATTATGACGACCTAAAAAAAGCTCGAAAAGAGCGAAAGAAATTAAAGCAAGCACAGACGAAAGGGAGATAAAATGAAGGTTTTAAATTTTCAGGAGCGAAATGAGTTTCTTGATGAAGTAGTTAAGGCATGTACTATTGACGGTGATTATCAGCCCGCATTGCTTGATGTGGTGTTTCGGCTAACCGTTCTAAAGTATTTTGCGGATTATGATTATCGTAGTGAGCCGCAGAGTGAGTGGCCGCGTATTGCTTACGAGTCTTTTAACTTCAAGATTAACAAGGCTGGTTGTGATACTTCTGCATTCTGGGATCAGTACGATTCTCTGGAGAAGGCTGTCCACGAGCAGATTGACCGTTCTCATAAGGAATGGCTTGTTCTTGGTCTTTGTGGAAAGCTCAACGAGATTATTAAGAAGCCTGACCCTATTTCTGATTTCGTTGACTTTATGGAGAACTATTTGAATGATGTGAAGGGTAACTTGAAAGACTTTGATGTTGAAAAGTTTTCTGAAGTAACTTCTGCCCTGCTGGACAATAAGCAGGAGATCTCTGCTGTGCTGGCAAAAGATAAAAAGGAATAAACACTTTTAGAGGTGGGTTGGAGGGAATTTTAATATGGCTACAAGAAGTAAACCGCTGAAGTTATGGGATGCTGAGAAGTTCAAGAACGTAAACCAAGTGTCTTTGAAATACTGGGATAGATATGAGAATGATATGGGCATCCGTGATCTCAGCCCGTCTACTGTTTATAATTATGAATCGGATTTCAAACAGTGGATGATTTATGTTTTGGACAATCAGGGCAATGCCCCTGTGACGGAACTTGAAGAAGAGGATATTGAGGAATTTCTGTTCTACTGTAAGAAGCATGGAAACAACTCTGCTCGTATGAAGCGTCGCATGAGTACGATTTCTGCGCTGTATCGGTATCTTCGCAAGAAGAAAATCATCAAAGAAAATCCGATGGAGTTTATTGACCGCCCGACTAAGGATGTGGCTGTTGTGAAGCAGACATACCTTACGCCTGATGAGGTTAAGTTGATGCGAGAGAAGTTGAACGCTCTGGTTGAATCTGCGACCACTGTTCACATGAAGGATAATGCGATGACACTGCGTCTGTACGCACTGTTCTCGCTATCCACTATGGCTCGTGTCAATGCTGTGCGGAATACACTCTGGAAGTCTATCGATTATGAGAACCGTATGGTGCATGACGTTCTGGAGAAGGAAGGCAAAATTGTTGATTTGATGTTCAGCAAGGAAGTTTCTGAGCTTTTGAAAGAGCTGAAGGAATACCGTACTGAGCATGATATTGAGGATGGCGGCTATGTGTTTGTTGGTACGAAAATCAATGGTGCATGGATGCCGATTACTTCAAGCACTGCCGGTGATTGGTGTAAGAAGATTGGTGAGATGATTGATGAGCCTACGCTGCATCCGCACGATTTCCGGCACAGTGGTGCTACCCTGCTGAAGAATGCGGGTATGAGTCTGGAAGATGTCTCTTCCCTGCTCAACCATGCTGGCACGGATGTGACCAACAAGTATTACATCAAAAAGGATACGACAAAGATTCAGTCTGCAAAGGATCGGTTTGAGATTTGAGGTGGAGTGAATGAAACAGTCATATACAAACTTCGATGATCTATTGAGTGATGTGGCAGATGGTGTGGAACAAATTATGCAGGACGTAGCTCCGCAAATCGAAACAGTTCTTCAAGCAAGTGCGAAGAAAAATATTCAGTCACAATCAGCCCGTTCTGCTGGAATCGAAGATGCAAATAATATTGTAAGTAGTGTAACTCGTGATGGAAACACTGTTACGATGATTGTGAAAGACATCGCAAAACCGCAACCGTCTTATTTTCTTGGTGGGAAGAAGTTCGATTCTCAACGTGTAGCAGATACTTTATTGTACAGAGAATATCATTTTGGTGGCTCACCGATTGTTTGGAACGAATATGGTGGAGCAAATATTCTATTTGATGAGCGTGAGAACGCGGCTGTTGGTGGAACTATGTTTGCGAACTGGATTGAGAATGGTCTTTGGATGGATCTGAGTTATTATCTTCGGTCTGGTGGGCAGAAAGAATATCGCCCTGCACGTCCGTTTATTGCTCCTGCGCAAGTCGAGGCGGCAATGATTGTTAAGACGGCTTTACATGGATTGTAAAAGCCATCTTTTATGAGAATTTATTTGGAATAAAATTTGAATGAGAGGAGGCTGGCTTGAAGAAGCTGGCCGCTTCTCTTTTTTATTTTGAAAGGAATTGTTGAAAATGGAAAAGAGAGGTGACCAACAGTATGGATGAAAAAGAAAATACTGGTACAGAGTCTTCTGCCGTAACAGCCATTAAGGTCAAGGTTGTTATTGACACAAACAAAACGGAATTAGATAAGCAATTTAATTCTGTTAAGGAGCATTATAAAGAAAAACCAGTAAAAATTGCTTTTGGAGTAAATCAAAACGACACTATCCGTAATATAAATGATGCGCTTGATAAGGTAGTCAAGAGTGGAAAACTAAAAACTCCAAAAGTCACACTTGATGTTAATATCGACCAGAGCAAAGTAACCGCACAGCTTAAAAAAGCTATGCAATCTGCGGCAAAGCAGACAGTTAAGGTTGATACCGGAAAGTCTGGTTCTACGAAGACTGATACTACTGGTGCTTCAGAGATTAAACAGTTAGAAAAATTTGTTGAGCAAGCAAAAGCCAAAACTATCGAATGGAAGAGTTCAATTAAAGGAACTACGGAAGAAGCAAAAAAATTAAGTTCCAATCTTCAGAACATAGTAGACCAAATCAATGCTCTTGATAAAGATCATACTTCAAAAGGATATGCGTCTGGTGTAAACGGCCTAAAGACAAGCTTCAATATCGCAAAAGAACAGGTTTCTGATTACACAAAAGAATATCAAAAGCTTGAACGGCAAGCTACTTCTACTCTTGATAATATTCATAAACAGCAAACGAAGTTAAAGGCTCATGGTATTAGTAGTTTTGATAGGCAGATTTCTGGTTATGGCAATGACAAAGACGGAAGTTTTGAAGCTCGTTTTAGAAATCTTGATAAATTAAATCCACAGTCTAAAGAGTATGCTGAGACACTTGGTAAAATTCTTGTAGATTGGGAGAAAGTAAATATCCAGATCAACGAGGCCATTAAAGCCGAGGGAAATCTAAGCGTGTCTGCAACTGCACGGCAAAAGAAAATAGAAGATGTGGCCGATTCGATTCAAGGACTGCGTAATGTTGCAATGGGTTCTGATGTTGCCAAAAACAAAGAGTTAAAAAAATATGCTTTTGGCGATACAACAAAGAATGCAGACTCCGGTGCGTTGCATGACCTTGATGTTAGTCTCAAAAATTTAAAAGCGGTTCAAAACAATCCAACAGAATTTATTAAACAGTTGCAGGCACTTGAGAATGAGCTTGGAAATGTTTCTCAAAAACTGACAGAGTATAAGAAAAAATTTCAAGAAAGCACGAGTACAACAAATGAGTCAACGAATCTTCGAAACCTTGTTACAACTATAAATAAGTACGAAGAGACTCTAAATAATCTTGATAAGAGGCAAGACTTAAAGAAACGTCTATATGATATTCGGGATGCAGCAGAAGCACAATCTAAGCCGTTTAATGTTCTGAGTAATGAGTTTGCAGAACTGAAAATCGACATGGAGAACGCTGGTATAGCCGCTGAAACGCTTGGTCAAAAACTATCTCGTCTGTTCAAGGAACATTTCCAGACCGCCATCGCTATGGCTGGCGTTGCAATGGTCAAACAAGGTCTGCGAGAGGTTTATGATAATGTCGTAGAGATAGACGATGCTATGGTAGAGTTACGCAAGGTCACAAACGAAAGTGAAAATGCGTACTCGCAGTTCTCTGATCGTGCGGCAAAAACCGCTCGTGATTTGGGTGCATCAATTTCTGATTATATTAGTGCAACAGCCGACTGGTCTCGTCTTGGATATAATATGCCTGATGCAGAGGAACTTGCACGTGTAAGCACTCTATTGAAGAATGTTGGCGATGGTATTGAAAGTGTTACTGATGCATCGTCTTACATGACTTCTGTTTTGAAAGGTTTCGACCTTGTTGCGGAGGATGCTCAAAAGGTAGCTGACCTTGTTAATGAAGTTGCGAACAACGAACCTGCGAGTGCAGAAGATATCCTTGAAATATTAACTCGTAGCGGCGCAGCATTACATGAAGCCGGAAATGATCTTGATCAGGCAGTTGCGCTTGGTGTGGCTATGAACTCTGTTACCCAAAATGCGGAGTCCACTGGTCAAACATTAAAGACTGTAAGTATGTATCTAAGAGCCGCCAAGACAGATTTGACTGCAATGGGAGAATCTACAGACGGGTGTGCGAATTCTGTTTCCGAGCTTCGTAGTGAATTAAAGAAGCTTACTGGTGTTGATATCATGGCAGATGCCGCTGGAACTCAATTCAAGAGTACCTACGACATTTTGATGGAGATTTCTAAAGTCTGGGGCAAGTTGACTGATGTTGATCGTGCAAATGTTACGGAGCTTCTTGGTGGCAAGCGCAATGCAAACAGTGTTTCAGCCGTATTATCCCAATTCCAGATTGCAGAAAAATCAATGAAGGATGCTGCCAACAGTGCTGGTTCTGCGGCAAAAGAAAATGAAGTCTATCTTACCAGTATTACTGGTAAGTTGAACCAGCTTGACAGTGCATTCCAACAGTTCAGTAAAGACCTGCTTGACAGTTCTTTGATTAAATTCTTTGTAGACTTCGCGACTGCTACTGTTGACATTGCTGATGGTGCAGTTAAAGCCGCAGGCGCATTACCTACTTTGACAGCCGCCATTTCTGGCGTGTTGTCTGTAATGCAGATGAGCGGAAAGCTCAAAAATGGTGCGGGTAAAGTTAATATGCCCTCTTATATTTGTTGCGTATAAAAATATAGGATGCGGCACCATGTAAAAATAAAATAACCCCTAGAGTGCTGGGAAACCCTAAGAGCCATATCGCCTATTGTTATATTTATATAACGTAGGAATCGAAAGATAGAAATAAGGATATGGATGCTATATGCTGAGATAAAAGCTCGGTTTTATCGTATTTCCAAAATATGGTAATAATCGAGTGCTAAGTAGCGTTTACAATGGGCGGTCAGCAGCCGATCCACTCCCCTATTATATAATGTAGGCGTGTGGAAGGTTCATCGACTAAAAAGGGTCAGTGAGCAACCACTGGAAGGATAGTCAGTTCTGGACGAAAGTTCAGAAGTCCACCTCAGACGTAACAAGACGACTTAAAGAAGTAGGTGGAAACGAGGAGACGCGCTATTCTCTGGCGCGATATAAATAGGAGAAAACAAAATATTCGTTGACTACATACGATATTCTGGCTATAATATAAGTACAATCGCGTATCCAAAATATACGGAGGTATTATATTATGCCAAGACCCAAAGGAAGCAAGAATAAAGCAAAGGTTCTCGATGGCGTCGATTACGCAGCACAGATCGCTGAGAAAAATACTGCCGCAGAATCTCTCGCTGAAGAAATCGCAACACTCGGCACGAATATTGCTGCTCTGAATGCTGACCGCAAGGCCAAGGAAGTAGAACTGAAGAAAATCAATAAAGAGATTGCAAAGCTCGAAAAGAAAAAGGCTGATGCCGACGCAAAGGTTGCGGCAGAGTTGAACCGTAAAAAGGCAGAAGATATTGTTGCCAACGCACTTGCCAGCGGTATGACTGCTGAAGATATTGCAGAACTTCTGAAATAACTGCTGTGCAGCCATCATAATGAACAAGCCCGACTTCCCTACTATTGGGAGGCCGGGCGTTTTAATTTGTGGAGGTGAATTCGTGTATGAAAATTGAAATTGATATAAAAGAACTCACTGCCCTTCTTGATTACATCAAGGGACAGCGAGAACCTATCGGCAATGCAGACGACTTAGCGAAGTCCATCATGGAAAATCTTCCACATAAAATGGACGAAGTATTCGTTAGATATCAAAAGCCTTATCACTCTAAACAGTCTAGTGATGCAATCGTAAATCAAATTATGACAACTTGCGATGAACACGGATGCTCTGTGAATATTCATCCGTGTGTTAAAAATGCAAACTTGAAAGCGTAATGGTTTTCGTCTTGACAATTTACACGATCCATGATAATATTCGAGGTGAAATATATGTACATTTCCAAACGAAAGAAGAGTCGTCAGCAACTCAAAGCAATCGTTGACGAGTTCTTCACTAACGGATACATTTCCGCAGACTCCTTGAGCACTCTTTTCTCTATCCTAACAAAGAAAAACTCAAAATTCTGGAATACTTGTTACGCCGCTAGAGAAGCCAAATGGCGCTCTGAAAATAAAGACAAGAAAATTGTAGGGTGATTAAAATGGAGAATCCTTCCGCAATCGTGGTTACCTCAACTGAAATCGAGCGTAAGCTAACCTCGCCAGTAGTCGTAAAGAACGGCAAGAATATGACTATAGCGAAGGCTGTTTGGGACACTGGTGCAACATGCACTTGTATCTCTCCTACCCTTGCGAAAGAATTAAAGCTCCAACCTATCGGCACTACTAATGTTCTTTCAGCTTCAAACGAAGTTGAAGGAGCGAATATCTACAATATGGATATTATTATTTGTGATGGTGTCCGTCTCAGCAATGTCACCGTCTGTGAGATGGCGATCCAGTATCAAAAGATTGGTCTGTTGATTGGTATGGATATCATCTCAGCTGGCGATTTCGCTGTTAGCAACTTTGATGGCAAGACCACATTTACATACAGACTTCCTTCTCTAAGCGAAACGAAGTTTACTGCTCATGAGTATACATTCCAAGATGCTGTGGCCGTTGCAAAAGAGCTGAACGAAAACTAAATAGTTCACATTATCCCCTATCTGGTACATCACCAGATAGGGGTTTTATTTATGTTCAAAATTCATAATCACAGTTGTTGCAGTGATATGTTTTCTTTGGCTTGCCAGCGGCAAATCCCCAGAAAGCAACATCCAAAACCTTTGAGGTCGCACTGATCTTGCGTAAGTCTGGTGAACCGCAGACTGGGCATTTTGGGGTGTATTTAGGATGTTCCTTTTCTTCCAGTTCTGCTCTATATTGGGAATCGAAAGTATTGGCATTCTTTTGAAGTTTTTTGATAGTATCTGGATTTATTTCAGAAATACTTCTCCTTGGCTTAGTTTTATTTTTCCATTCTTCTTTTTGTTTTTTTGTCATTTCGTTCCATTCTATAAGCAAAATATTGTCTCGAATACAAAAAGCACATAATAAGTCCCATCTTGAATAGTATTTATCGCAAAATGGACAATACCGTACATATTTTTCCATAGATTTCACATCTCCTCGAAATCGATATTAACTTTCTTTACGGTTGACTCCAAAGAAAAAGAATTACAGATAAGTGCTTTTAACCAAGTAGGTACTTCGTTAGTTGCTTTAATTGAAAAATATAAAGCTTACAAGAGTATTCTTGGCGAAACTAATCTTTCTATTTCTGATTTTATCAAATGGATGTTATCAGGTCAAGCTAAACTTGAAGGAACGCGGTTGAAAATGATTGCGTTAAGAGCTGAAGCTCTACTGCTCAATGCCGCGTTGGGTGTTGGAATTGGACTGCTCGTCTCTTGGGGCACTAAGAAGATTACGGAAGCGGCACAACGAGTGCAAAATGTCGCAACGAAGTCTAAGGAAGCCGCCGATGCTGCGCAGAGCACCACTTCCTCTTTAAAGGATTTGGTCAGTGCTTATGAAGAACTTGGCGACAAGTCTGGTTAGGACACCGAGGACTTTGACCAAGCAAAAGACATTCAGGCAGAGATTCTTGATCTTGCCAAGGAGCAAGGAACTCTGGATGAGGACAAACTTGGTAAACTTGACCTTCAAAACGGCAAGTATGAAGAGCAGCTTGGTTTACTTCATGATATTACAGCGGAGCAGTTGGAGGCATCTCGTTATGAGTTGACACAGAACAAAGATGCCCAAGGCGACAAGCTTGTTGATACAGCTAAGAAGAATAATCGGACGCATTACCTTACCGTTTGGTCGGCTCCTGAAATGGATATGGGTGACCAGATTAAAAATGCTGGCATTGATATTTTTAATAAGTTCGGTGGTTATGGACCTGACGATTTAAAAGATGCAGATTCTATTGTTGACTATTATAATGAGGTCGGTAAAGCATTAAAATATATCATTGATAATACCACTGAGGCGGAGCGAGCTGCCGGTGGAACGTATCATAGTCTGTACCAATTCTTGCTTGATGAACAAACCGCTTTACGTGACGATGTAGATTCTTATAATGATTCTACGGATGCCATCAATAACAATACGAATGCTCGTAGAGAGCTTCAAGCTGTAGATTTTTGGCAAAACGATAATAATAACAGCATGGACGTCAGTTTTACTTTTGATAAAGTAAATTCTGCTGTTCAAACTCTGGAAGATACGATTGATGGGTTTGATGCAAGCAAGTTAAACGATCTCTTGTGGGGTACAAACGAAGGATTATCCGACGAGCAGGCGCAAGCTCTCGCAAATCTTCGTAAAGCTCTGACTGACATGGACTTCTCTGCTGACACAAACGGTGTGAATGCGTTTATCCAAGCACTTGTTCAAGTTGGTATTGTAGCTCAGTCTTCTGCAAATGGTGTTGACGCAGTAGCACAAGCTTCTCAGAAGATGGAGGATATCTCTTCTGAGATTGATGAGATTCAGACTGCTTATAAGAATGCGACCACCGCTATTGATGAGTACAATAAATATGGCTATCTGAGTGCAGACACACTCCAAACCCTTCTTAATGAAGACTTCGAGTATCTGAGTTGTCTCGAACTCGTTGATGGTCAGCTTCAGGTGAATACAGAGAAGTATCAGGGTATGATTGCCGCTCAGTATCAGTCTGCGGCCATGGCTCTTGTTGAGAAGGCAAATGCGGAGCTTGCAAAGATTGCTCAGGGCGAAAAGAAGGATGCTGTCGAGGATGCAACCAAGGCAACAGAAGACCAAGCAACAGCTTTGACTGAACGGGTCTGTCCTGCCCTTGGCGAGTTTGCAAAAGCATCTATGACAGCCGCTGCAGCACAGGAGTTCTTGGCAAATGGAGATGCAGCATGGTCTGTTGACCCAGAAAGGACTAAGGAAGTCTATGCTGGCCTTGCTTCTGGTTTAAATATTTTGGACGCAACTGTTGACCAAATCATGGGCAATTCAGATAAGTTCCGTCAGCACATGAATGGTTTTGATAAGGAAACCAAGAACAGGAATAAGAATACTGCCAAATCTGTAACTGATGTGGCTTCTGCCTTCGATACCTTAAATAAGGCAATGAAGGAGTATAACCAGTATGGTTATCTGTGTGCTGACACAGCAAAGTCTTTGGTTGGTCTGGACGATAAGTTTACGGCCTGTCTGACAAAGCAGGGCAATAAGCTCCAAATCAATGTAGAGCAGTTCCGTAAGTTTGTGAAGGAACAACTCAAGGAAGCGAATGCCGCAAAAGATGGCGGAAAATCAGCTGATGAGATGAATAAAATTCTGAACTATCTTGATCAGAATGTAGACACAACAACCATCTCTTTCGAGCAGTTGACTGACGCTATTAAGGGCTACGGCACTGCGATGGACGAGGCTAAGGAAAAGACGGACGCTATAAAATCCGCATTTTCTGATCTTTACGATGTTGGCACACAGAAAAAGGATAACGACTTTGGCTTCTTGGATATGGATGCCATTGAGAAGCAGTATCAGGCTGTTCGTAATCTGTATGAAAACACAGACCTATTTACAAATCCAAAATATGCTAGTGCTCTGAATTCCGAAACCGGAGAAGTTGACTACAACAGCGATGCATTTAAACAGATGTTTGCAGATCATCTGAAAGAACTTGCGGCGTCTGCCCGTGAGACCGGTGGTGCTGCTGGAGAATATCTTGCACAAGGTTTTGAAGATGCTGCTGCCAAGATTGCAAACAACGTGATGAGCATTCGTGAGTGCATTGATGGAATTGGTTCTTCTTTGAATTATGCAACCGACAGGATTGATCATTTTCAAAGTGGTTTCTCCGATATCTCTGATATCGTCACTCAGTACAATACTTATGGTGGCCTAAGTATCGACAATTATCAGAAGCTGATGAGTCTCGATGATGATTACATTAAGTGTTTGAGTCTCGAAGGTAATCAGCTGAAGTTCAATACAGAAGCATATAAGGAACTTTTCATTGCAAAACTGAACGCAATGATTGATGAGTATGATGCCGCAGATGAAACAAAAGCACTTGCTCAACGTCTTCGTGAATTAAGAGATGCTGCTATTGCATCCGGTGATGGCTTTACAAGCGCAGAAGATAAGGCTAAAAACTTCGAGACAACACTCGGAAATATTAAGAGCCTCCTAAGTGACCTAATTGGTGTATTTGAAAAGTTCAACGAGATCAAATCGAATGACCTAAAGATTCAGGGTGATGCTTGGATTGACGTTATCGATAAACGAATTAAAGCCCTTAACGAAGAGAATGATGCACAGGAACGAGCAATAGAACTGGCAAAACTTCAGGATGAATACGAGCGTGCAAAGGCCAATAAGACTGTCCATGTATATGGCGGCAGAGGTCAGGGCTTCGTATGGAAAGCAGATGAAAATGCCGTTCGTGAAGCTGGGCAAAACCTATCTGACAAGAAACGCGAGTATAAGAAGAAAGATGAAATTGACAGGTTAAACAAGCTCAAGGATAAAGTTCAGGAAGCCAATAATCTTATCGGCACCAGTTGGGATGATTATCAGAAGAAGCTAAAATACACCGCAGAGTTCGAGGCCATGACCTTTGAGCAAATGGAAGGTCACTATGATGGCTTTAAGAATAGTATCCTAGACAATATGCGCGATATTCAGTCTGCTACTAATGTCAGTGATGCTATTACAAATCTCGAAAAACTAATCAATACTCTTAAAACGCTTAACGACGTTATAACATTTTTCACTTCTGGCGGTGTAAGCACTGATGGCGGTGGAATCTTTGGTTTGTTCCGCAATTTGAAGAACATGTTCACTGGCGAAAACGGTGACTTTGATCTTGGTGGCGGTTTCAAGAAGATGTTCGATGGCGCAGCCAAGGTGGTTTCTGACGGTTGGAACTAGATCACTGGTAAGAACAGGGCTGGTTCTGCCGCACTAAAATCGGGCACCACTGCGACATTGGATATCCTTGGCAACACAATAAAAGTGAATACCGGCGATATTCAGCGTGTATCTGGTGGATTCTTTGAGAGACTGGTTGGTGCTGCGAAAGACAATCTTGGCAGTATCGGTAAGTTCTTCTCAGGTGCATAGACATCTATCTCTGAGAAAACCGGGTTGATGTTTAGTGACATTGGTTCGTTCTTCACAGAAGGATTTGGTCTGCTGAACAGTCAGACAGGACTTGGTCTTGGTGGCATTGTTGAGACAATCGGAAGTATGTTTGGCCCAATTGCGGCTGGCGCACAGTCTATCGGTAGTGCCATCTCGTCTGGCGTTGTAAGCTTCTTCCCTTCTATCTTCGCTGGACTTGGCACACTGGTGACAAGCGTTGGCAGTGCTATGGCCGCTATGATGCAGGCAATTGCTGCTGCTCTTTCTGCTATTCCTATCGCTGGCTGGATTGCTGCCGCTGCCGCTGTTGCAGGCGCAGTTGCTCTGATTGCTACGATTGCTTCAATTGCAAGTAATGTTTCCAACACACCTGTTGATGAACCTACTCCCGCATTCCAAGCAAAGAAATATGCAAAAGGTACTCGTGGCGTTAAGAAGGGTCAGATTGCAAACGTTGATGAAAAGGGCGAAGAGCTGATTGTTCGTAACCCCGATCAGGGACGCATGACATATCTTGAAAAGGGCGACGGTGTTATCCCTGCAAAGCAGACAGATAACCTGATGGCTATTGGTGAAGATCCTGAAGGCTGGCTGGCAAGAGGCTTGGCCGAAGTGACTGGTAGTGCCGCTGCCGGTGCTGGTATGAGTGCCCAAGGTCCGAATGCTCAATTGAGTGGTGCCGCAGCTGCCGCAGCCGCTGGCGTTGGCTCAATTTTCGAGAGCGAGTATGATGAGATCCTTGGTGATACAAACGAGTTCATGTCTGGACTCTCTGATATTTTCAAGAAGAGTGATAATCCGATCATTGCTGCCGTTCAAAGCATGATTTATATGGCCACTAAGACTGTATATCGTATGTCTACGGTCGGTAAGATTAACTCTTCTAAGACAGTGACAGAATCCACCAGCAACACAAAGAAGGCGGCCCAGAGCCAAATTTCGTCTATGACGAGCAACTTTGAGTCTAGCTGGAAATCTGTAGCTGGCGAGCTCGGTCTGGATACAAAGGATATTGAAGCGACCAGCAAGAAGATGTCTGAAAAGATGAATGAGCTGGTGAACAATACCTTTGATGCGCTGAACGAAAACACCGGCCTTAGCGCCGAGCAGGTTGAAGATGTCACCAACACGATGTTCGATTCGCTGCAAAAGATTTATACTAGCGGATGGAACAGCCTTGCTTCAACTTCTGGCGATATGTCTAAGGAGATTGCGGATAAGCTGAATGCGTCTTATAAGTCTTCTGTTGATAGTACAAATAAGGCCATGAACGAGATCTCCAAGGCATTCGGTCACAGCTGGAGTAAGGTTGGCGGCGGTGTAAAAACCCTGAGCACCAATGTTCAAAAGACAATGGAGCAGGCATGGGCTGACACCAGTCAAGACACCCAGAAGCTGATGTATGATATGCGTGCGTGCTTTGACAATAGTTGGAGCATGAATGAGGCTGGCGTAACTCATCTGGCAGACATGACCGAGCAAACCATTGGCGGTGCTTATGACGAGATCACCTCTGATGCCGCAAATACGTTTGGCAATGGCGGTTCTCTGCCCACTGAGACGGATAACGCATGGGCGAATGTTGAGCCTGGCGCAAAGGACATTAACACCAATCTGACTTGGATGATGGACCAGTCTTACAACGCCATCAAGGCCGGATGTGAAGCTGCCGTTACATCGATTAAAAACGATTTGGCGACCACAGGCGATGCATTTGAAGCCGTTGGTAAGAAGGCTGCTGATACTTCTGCCGCAATCAGTGAAGCAAGTCAAAAAGCACAACAGAGCACACAGCAGAATACCGGTCTAAGCAAGGGCGTGACAGCCGCTGCTGGTGCTGGTATCGGTGCTGCCGTTGGTTCATTCCTTGGGCCTCTGGGTGCAATTGGCGGTGCTGCAATTGGCGGTTTCTTTGGCAGTCTGTTTGGCCATGCAAATGGTCTGAAGTCTGCTAAGTTCCCCCACATGGCTAACGTTGACGAGCAGGGTCCTGAGATGCTGGTTCGTCAGCCGCAATCTGGGCGCTATACCTATCTTGAAACCGGCGACGGTGTTGTCCCTGCTGATATCACCTCTCGCCTGTTCGAGATGGGTGGCAACCCTGACGCATGGTTCCAGAAGCAGATGGCAAAGTACGGTTCTCAGCCGATTGTTCAGGGCGGCGGCGGAGATGTTACAACTTCGATTGGCGATATTATTATCACGAATCCTGTTGGCAGCTCTGATGCTCTGGCAAATGAAATCAAACAGAAGTTACCGACTAAGGTTGCTCAAATGCAAAGCAAGCGGTAAGTAATAGTTTATACAGCCGATACCACTAGGATAGCCTAGCAGGTCGGCTTTTATTTTTGATTAGGAGGAATAGGATGGCAGATAAATCAGTAACTGATGTGCTGGCCGAAGTGGTGACTTCTGCCGCCGAACACGCCGTAAAGAACGCAAAATTTGACGTGTCCGCCTATGGAGTGATTACAGAAAAAGAAGACCAGCACTATAAAATCGCTGTATTCGGTGGCGAGTACGGCATTGTAACAAACCATGACTATATTGTAGGCCAGAAGGTTGTTGTGACTGCATTGCAGGGCAACTTCCGTAACTTGATCGTATCGGAGAGTAATACCAGCGTTGAGATTTTGACAGTGAAATCTCTGGTGACCGGTGTCGATAGCTTGAACGCCGAGTTTGAGTCGATGAAAGACAAATCCCAGCAGACAGAAGACACCGTTCAAGATCAGCTAAAGAATACGATCAATACTTGGTACAGGAATGGTCATCCGCATACATACAACTATCCTGCTTCAGATTGGAAGACAGATGAAGAGAAACAAGCACACGTCAACGACATCTACTATGATAAAAGGACTGGCATTTGCTATCGCTGGGTATATGATCAGGATAAGCAGCAGTATTTCTGGATGGAAATTGTGGATGCCGGTGTTATCAATGCACTGTCGATGGCAACATCCGCACGAGATCTTGCGACAGAAAAAGTTCGTGTTTTTACTGATACACCGACTGCTCCATACGATGTGAATGATCTATGGATTTATGGCGGTGTTGGTGGTGCATTGTATATCTGTATTACTGCGAGAGGTGAAACCGAAAAATGGACATTCAGCGACTGGGCTGTTGCGACAAAGTACACGGATGATACGACCGCAAACGCAGCGGTTGAACGTGTTGGCGCTCTTGAGACAAAAGAAGCCGACGATGTAGCTAGTCTGTGGCGCTCGATGAATGGCTTCAATGATAATTTTGGTGGTTTTACAAACAAAGACTATACCGCCACAAAGAAACAAGTATATGACAACAAAAGTAACATTGAGAAAAATGCTTCTGATATTACTTCGTTGAGGACAGACCTTGATGACGCAAAAACAGCTGAATCCAACCATCATCAGGATTTAACACGCAAGATTTCGGCTGCGAATACGAACATCTCGACCTTGAAAACGAACGTATCAGATATCAATAAAACGATTTCAGAAATCACTGTTGATAATTTTCTGGTCGCACTGAATCTGGCCGTGAATACCAACGGTGAGCTTTGCTATATATCGAAGGATAATTCGGAGGTGATAACTTGAAACCAATTCTATCTAAAATCGGCGCATTTGATGCCACAAAGGATCATACATTTCAGTTTGCCGCATACGCAGACATTGATATCATTGCTCTTATCGTCTTCGATACTCCGACGGGCAGCATTTTGCAGGGTGATACGCTTTCAAAAGGCGTGTATAAGTTTGGCACATTCCCAGCCGGTGGTACTGGTCTGGCGCGATATTTTACGATTCCGGCAGGCACGTTTGAGAACCGCAAAGATCCGTACTATATGATTATTCGCTGCCGACTGAAGGGTACAAATCTGTTTTCTGAATACTCGGACAAGCTGTTATTCTATTGCCACGAGGAACCGACAGTCAAACTGAATGACCTGAGCTCTTCTGGTGTGACTACTATCCCCTACCCTTCTTATTCCTTTGAGTTCTCTTACAAGTACAAGGTATCAGAGGGTGAATCCGTAAATCGTTATGAGTTCTGGCTTTATGATGCGAATCGCGAGCTGCTGAAAAAATCTGTGAGCTACTATTACCGCGACTCATTGAAGGGGTTCCAGATCGATGGACTCGACAACCATACCCTGTATTATCTGAGAGCGACGGCAGAATCTGTTGGCGGCTATCAGCTGGATACCGGTTTACAGGCATTCCGAACTGATTATCCAGAGTATGTGGATGATGTAGAATTCACCGTGCAGAACAACTACCGTATGGCAAATATCAGTATGCACGCACAGTATTTCCTGACAAGGAGCAGCGGTGCAAATGCCCTGCGAATCAAGCGACGTAAGAAAGGCGCAGGCATCTGGACTTCGCTTTATCAGGAAGAGATCGATATGAACCACGTTATTATGAAGATGGGCTGGTCGAACCTGCACATCAATAAAACGACTGGTCAGCCGATGGGCAACTATAAAGCGGTGACTTCGGACTATATCGACAAGGATCGAGTTCTTTCTTTCCAGTTCAAATCTGAGGATAAGGCGTTCTGTTTGATTGCATATACCGCTGACAGGAAGTTCATCAAGGCATCGAGTGATTTTGCATCGACCGACGAATTCAGAAGTTCCAGCGAGTATAAGGAGTGGTTCTCTGAGACCTTCCTGAACAACATGAAATATTATCGTGTTGAGGTATCGGCAACAAAGAATCAGGATTTGGAGACAAAAGACTTCAATGATTTTTACATGTACAGCGCTGACGATGGCTATGTGATGATCGATTATACTGACCTGTATGCCATTGGCCGTAAAACGGATTACGAGTACGCCGTAGCTCCCGTTGCAAATGGCATTGAGCTTGGTTACGCAAAGGCCAGCGTTGTGAGCGACTTTGACGGTGCAGTGATCACTGACGGCAATAAGACCTATCATATCTTCCTTGAGCCGAAGGTGGATAGTGTTGAGAAGGTGCGTTCTGCTACAGTTGTTGAGACGATGGGAAGTAAGTATCCGTATCTGTTTGCTGGCAGTGAAGCCAACTACTACAGCGGCCACTTCTCTGGTGTCGGCATCCGTTTTGATAACACAATGAAAGACTTTGATATCAATGGCGGTAATGCGTTCCGTGATGAACTGAGCGAATGGCTGACCAATGGCAGCGCAAAGCTGTTGAAGATGTTTGATGGCCGTAGATGGCTGATGGGTGTCAATGGCAATGTGTCTATCTCCTGCTCTGACCACTACGACAAGGGCGTACTGGAATTCGATTTTGTGGAGCTCGGTGACGCAGAGAGTGAGAGCGACATGTATAACAATGGGCTGAGTGATTATCAGCCGGGAGGCAGCGTATGACATATCTTCCGACTGACGCAGACCTGGCGCTATTGAACAATCATTCGTCTAATATCTACTGTCGCATTGATATGCTGAACAAGGATTTTCTTACGATCGACAGCTTAGAAGGACTTGTGATCGACGGTTCTGTCTCCATTGACTCCGAGTCTGACGTGCGGCGAACCTTTAATGTGACCCTGTATCTGGGTAAGAAGAGCGGCATTTCCAGCCTGACGGAAGAAGATTGGATCAGTAAAAATGTGCGTGTATTCATTGGTCTGTCAGGAAGAGGAATGTCTAAAATCAGCGGCTCCAAGAGCATTGATGAGATGATCAAGGCAAATGCGGATTACCAGCTCGCCGAAAAGAATTATGATGACTTGATTCAGGATATCACAGAGAGAGGTTATGCAAAATACGGCAACATCGACAACCTGAATCGAGATGTGCTTGTATGGACACGAGCCAATATCTCAAAGTATCATACATTCTTTGACCAGATCAATGACGGCACACCACCGGATGACCCAGCAGAAGCCGAAGAGTGGTACACCAAACTTGGTGATTACTCTACGGTTTTGGGAAGTGATGACCCAATTTGTAAGGATGGGCCCTATATTGCATTTACACCGATGCTGCAAACCAAGGACGGACTTGTACCGCTTGTGGAGGATGATATCTGGACTTATCTGAATGCTGTGGCGACAAAAGCAAAAGCAATGAGCGGCGGTCTATCCCCTGCCAATATCCTTGAAGTAGATAAATCCGGTATTGACAGTTTCGTATATGGCAACAAAATGCATGTCCATGGAATGATTGCCGCTGTTGAGGGTATGGTTCTGAATGGAGTGACGCTCGGTAAGGTGGATGTTTCTGCTATTGCCGGTTAGAGTGAGGACGAATTAAGGGAGACATACGGAAAAACCAGTGTGTTTGCAGGACATTCCATGCACGACATTCAGGCAGAAGTGATTGACACAAAGACCGCGCTGAATGAGCTGTATAACGACCTGTTCCTTAGTTATTCCAATTCAGCTGACAGTTCTTATGTTGATGGTGTAAAAATCTATTGGTACAACGAAGGATGCTATACATTTACATCCAATGGCTTTACATATAGCGCAACAGAAAATACTGTGCAGGCCAGCTGTGTTGACTTGGTTTCTCGTATCAATGGAGATCTGGGTGGACAGCTGGTTGGTGGCACACATCGCATTGAGAAAGGCACACGTATCGGTGATGCAATCTGGGCGGTGCTGAGGGACGAAACAGAGTTCAAGAAGTATTCTATCGACTATTGGAGCCGCACTGTTCCACACGACTTGGATTACGATACTGGCTCGACTGTTTGGGATATTCTATCAGAATTGCGTGACCTGTATTATCCGTTTGAGATGTACTTTGACGATGATGTGTTTGTATGTCGTGAGATCCCCAGTGGATTTGACGACCCGCCTGTGCTTGATCCAGAAGTATTCGAGAAGCTTGTGACCAACGATGGTGAATCGGCCACGGTAGATTATGCCGCTGTCCGAAACTGCGTTGAAGTGTTTGGCGCAACGATTGAGGCAGATGGTGTTGCCGGAAAGGCCCAATACTCTGGAGCTTCAAAAACACTTAGTTTGACTGTTGATACATCTGATATTGCGAAAATAAACGGAAATAAAACTACGGAGGCAAACAATATTTCTCTGAAGAATTCTTGTCAGATTTCTTTTGTTGCGCCACAGACAGTAGCTGCAGCCGAATTGAATAAAAATGGTACAGTAAAAAGCGGTGCGATGACTGTGGTTATAACCTTTAGGACTGTTACGAAAAAGGATGACACACAGGAAGTCACTCCCGTTGTAAAGTCTAGTTATCTCTACCGCTCATTGACAGATGCAGACGGTGACGATGTTCTTCAAGACCCCGGTTGCATCAAAGCTGGTGGCTATTATGTTCTCCAGTGGAATCCGAATACTGGCCGCATCTACTTTTTGGGCCAACAGCAGAGTCACGCTATGGCAAAACTGGTGGACGAAATCCCAGCCACCAAAGAGATCGAAGCTCAAAAGGCAGAAGATAACTGCGACAATATGGCTTTTATCTGTGTGAATGACCCGAACAATATTGATGACCTGTACAATGCACGGTTATCCATTGAAAAGATCGGTCGTAGAACTGAGATTTTATCGGGCGGAGATTACGAGAATTACACCACAGATGACGCAGCCATGGAAGTTTGTCAATACGAACTATAGAAGCGTGCCCGCCTGACAGATGGCCTGAGTGTGACCACACGACTGGTTCCGTGGCTCAATGTGAATGAAAAGATCCAGTATGCTGCCAAATATCTGGGCGGCAAGACCCCTGTGGATTGGATCATCAAGAGCATCTCTATGAATCTGGGCGAAGGCACGATGTCGCTTTCTTTGAGCCGCTATTACCCCTATTACACTTATATCGTAAACAACAAATATACGTTCTATCAGGACAATTTGTTTGATAAATATTTCCCCGAATTAACTGCCACTACGGCAGATGAACAATAAGAGAGGAGTGAGCAAATGGCACTATCTTTTGGAGAATCTAAGCGGTTAGCTGCGAAAAAAGCCGCAAGCCCCGCAAATGTTTCTGTTGATGATATAGATGTCGCAACTCTGGAATTAAATGACGAAGAGCAAATTGCCGTGTATGATGACAACGGAGAAGAGACATTTGAGCGTAGTGGCAATTATATTTGGTTTGCTGATTACTCTGATGACCAGTGGTCTTACATCGACAAAAACAAAGACATTCAGCTGGATGCCAATCAGATCAATATCACACAGGAATCCAACTCTCAGGTTATTCCGTTTGAAATGCCGCGTTACTACGATGGTATCGACCTGCTTCAGATGACGATTCAGATCCACTACCTGAATGCGGACAGAGAGGAGAATTACGCCTCCCCTATCAACGTGAGCTACAGCAACACCAAAATCCGCTTCTACTGGCTGGTGGCAAATGACGCTACCGCAAAAGAGGGCGAACTGCAGTTTGAGATCATGGCATCCGGTGCTGTGAATGTTCCGAATACAAGCACCACCAAGAGCTATCTGTGGCGCACCCGCCCGAATGGTCGACTGAATGTGCTGAAATCGCTGACTGGCAAGCAGATGGTTGACCCGACCGGAAATGACTGGTATACCCAGTTCCTGGCAACAATGAGTCAGAAGGTTGGCGAAGCACAGGTTGCTGCATCCGCCGCCGAGAAGAGCGCACAGGACGCAAAGAATGCAGTTGCAAGCGTGGACGAAAAGCTGGCGCAGTTCTATAAGAAGGACGAGGTTGACGGCTTTGTTACGATGCTGCGCGGCGAGATTGCTGCTGTTGATGGTCTGGCGAACTTTAATGTGCAGTATGATAACGACACCCGTACCTTGACATTCCTGAACGGCGCTGACGAGATCACAAAGATCAAGTTGAATACCGATCCCTCTGCTGAGTGGGTGAGTATGTACAACGGCATTGTGGATAATAAAATCACCACTGCCGTAACCCCTGTTCAGACTGAGCTGACTGAATATAAGACCGCAAATGATGCCGCCGTGCAAGAGCTGAAGGACAGTGTTGGCGACCTGCCGGAGACCTTGAAGTCTTCCTATTATAATAAGGAAGCTACTGACGCGCTGCTTGACAAGAAAGCAGACAAGACGACCGTTGACGTGCTCTCCAGCGACGTGAGCGGCCTGAAGAATACGGTGGGCGGCATTCAGACTTCTGTTGATCTGGCAAATGCGGATATCGCTAAGATTCAGGAGACACTGAAGGACTTTAAGCCCGATGAGAATTCTGGCCGCGAGTACGATATCACTTATGAAGATTCCAAGCTGAACCTGTTAGAGAACGGCACGGTCAAGACCACTGTTATCATTGAAGGTGGCGGTGGTGGCGGTGGCAGCACCTCTACGATCACCATTGAGCGTATTGGCGAGTCTTCTATCGCTGTTGTTAAGGGCGACATCGCAACTGTCGAGTTCAACTTTACTTCTGTGGATAACTCTGGCGAAGATACGGGTGATGCTACCGGCGTATGGTACGTTGGCAACACAAAGGTCGCAACTTCGACTGTTTACCAGGGCAAGAACAGCTTTGATATCACTCAGTATCTGCACAATGGCGACAACAAGATCAAATTGCAGGTCACTGACTCCGTTGGCAGCATGGGTTCAAAGACTTGGAATATCAATATTGTCGAGTTTTATCTGGAGAGTATCTTCGATGATTCTCTGGTTTATAGTGGTGAGGTTACTTTCCGCTTTACTCCATACGGAAATATCAATAAGGACGTTTCCTTTACTCTGGATGGCAAAAAGCTTGGTAGTGTTACAACTGCGGTTACCGGCAGACAGATGACCTATGCGATTCCGGCACAGAAACACGGCGCTCACCTGCTGGAAGTGACCATGACTGCAAATATCAATGGCAAAGCTGTGACCAGTAACACCATTTATAAAGATATCATGTGGGCAGAGGAAGGCAATAACACACCGATCATCAGCTGCGCCACAAAGGAGTTCACCGCAAAACAGTATAGTACCACCGGCATTGTTTACACTGTCTATAACCCGGCCTCTTCTACTGCAAGCATTACGCTTGAAGTTGACGGCATTAAGACTTCTACACTGACTGTTGGTCGTACTGCTCAGACTTGGAGCTTTAAATCTCCTGATATTGGCACCCACACTCTGACCATTACTTGTGGCGCTACCATCAAGAGCATCACCGCAAAGATCGAAGACCTGGGCATTACCATTGAGCCCGTTAAGACCGGCCTGATGCTGGACTTTAACCCCGCTGGCCGCAGCAACGCAGATGTGAACCGCCTGTGGAGCTCCGGCAGCAATAAGATGACTGTCAGCGACAACTTTGACTGGGTGAACGGTGGCTACCAGATCGACGAAGATGGCGACACTTATTTCTGTGTCAAGGCTGGCACGACCGCCACCATCAGCTATAAGCTTTTCGCAGACGATGCAAAGAAGAGCGGCAAGAATTTTAAGCTGGTGTTTAAGACAACGAACGTTCGCAACTATGATGCTACTGCCGTGACTTGCTTGAATGGCGGCGTTGGTCTGAGTATTCAAGCTCAGAAAGTTACGCTGACCAGCCATCAGAACAGTATTGATTTGCCCATCTGTGAGGACGATTTCCTCGAGTTCGAGTTTAATATTTTGCCCGACAAGCAGTTCCGTGAGATGGTTCTGTGGTGTGATGGTATTCCCTGCCGTGTTGAACTGTATGATACCAGCGACAGCTTTACTCAGGCTGCTCCCGTTGGCATTACCATTGGCTCTGACGATTGTGACGTTATTGTGTACCGCATGAAGAGCTACGGCATGAACCTGACAGATGATGAGATTCTGGACAACTTTATTGCCGATGCGAAGAACGCCGAAGAGATGGTCTCTCGCTACATGCGCAACGATATTACCGACGCAAGCGGCGAACTGACCCCTGACTTGCTGGCTGAGAAGTGTCCTGACCTGCGTATCATCAAGATCTCTGCACCCACTTTCACCACCGGCAAGAAGAACGAGGTTGCCAACACAACGATCCAGCAGATCTATAAGAATGGCCGCGCCAAGGAAGACAACTGGACTGCTACCGGCTCCCACAAGGGCCAAGGCACCAGCTCTGACCACTACGGCGATTCTGCCCGAAACATTGATATCAACTGCGAGGGCGGCTTTACCTTTGGTGACGACACTACCGGCGACACCTATGCACTGACCGAAAATAGCGTTCCTGAGAAGTATTTTAACATCAAAGTCAATGTTGCTTCTTCTGAGAATGCAAACAACTCCCTGCTGGCGGATGATTTCAATGAATTTAACCCCTATGTGCGTCAGGCAAAAAAGGATAATCCTAAAGTGCGTGATACCATGGCGTTCTATCCCTGTGTCGTGTTTATTCAGGAGACCGATACCACCAATGCGACCGTATTTAACGATGGTCAGTGGCACTTCTATGCCTGCGGCGACATTGGTAACTCCAAAAAGAACAATGATACGATGGGTATGGACCCCGAGAATCACAAGGAATTTATCGTTGAGATCGACAACAACGCCGATGAGCAAACCCGCTTCCTGAGCGGCGATTTCTCACAGGAAACTTGGGACGGCGACCACTCCTTTGAGTTCCGTTACAGCAACCCTGCCTGCACTGATGAAGAGATCGAGGCCGGCAAACAGGCGTGGATCACAGCTCAGAACTGGGTAGTGAATGCGGATGATGAGGAATTTAAGGCACATTTCAAGGATCACTTCGATCTGGATTCTGCTATTTTCCATTATCTGTTTACTGAGCGCCATACCATGGTTGATAACCGCGCAAAGAACGTGTTCCCGCACACCAGCGATCTGATTCACTGGGACTTCTGCTTTGACTACGATAACGATACCGCTATGGGCAATGATAACGAGGGTGGTCTGACTCTGACTTATGGCTACGAGGACACTGATACTATCGGCACAAAGAATGTGTTTAACGCTGCTGACTCCAAACTGTGGTGCAAGCTGCGTGACCTGTTCCCCGATGAGATAGCGGCGATGTTCCGCAACCGTGAGAATGCGCTGGCATGGAGTGCAACTCGTATTTTGAAAAAGTTCGAGGAATATCAGGATGTGAAGCCCGAAAAGCTTTGGATCATGGATATGCGGCGCAAATATTTCCGCACCTACGAAGATCCCACCATCAACACCACCAGCTATCTGCCCATGATGCATGGCAACAAGCGGCATCAGCGTCGGCAGTTCCAGCGCTACCAGGAAAAGTACATGGCATCTAAGTATTCCGGTTCTGCCGCAACCAGCGATGATATGACCATTCGTGGTTATACTCCAACCAACTGGGCTGGCGTAAAACCGGATGGCACCTTCCATATCACACCCTACGCTGATACCTACGTCTCTGTTCTGTACGGCTCCAACCCTGTGAAGGTGCGTGGCAAGCGCGGACAGACCTACACGATTGAATGCCCCATCACCGCAATGAACGATACTGAAGTTTATATCTATAACGCTTCTATTATTCAGAGCATTGGTGATATCTCTGGCTTCTATCCAGGCTATGTTGACTTTAGCCATGGTGTTAAGCTGACAGAGCTGAAAGTTGGTTCCGGTGTGAGCGGCTATAAGAATACGAACATGACCGACTTCGCTGTTGGTAATAACACTCTGCTGGAACATTTGAACCTGCAGAACGTGCCGAACCTGAAAAAGTCTATTGGTCTGACCGGATGCACAAGCCTGACAGAGTTCTATGCTGACGGCTCTGGTATTACCGGTGTCTCTTTTGCAAGCGGCGGCAAGATTAAAATCGCCCACCTGCCTGCAATTGCCAGCTTGACCGCAAAGAACCTGAATTATCTGACTGACCTGACAATTGAGGATTACACCAATATCACTACGCTGACCGTTGAGAAGTGTGCAACTATCGATCTGAAAGATATGCTGGGCAAGTGCACCAACCTGAACCGTGTGCGTATTACCGGTATTGATTGGGAACTGGCTGATACTTCCCTGCTGAATCGCCTGTACGCAATGAGCGGTCTGGATGAAAATGGCTACAACACTGACCATTCCGTTGTGGAAGGCAAAGTGCATGTGCCTATCATCCGTGAGCGTGAGAAGCTGCTGTACACAGAGCGCTGGCCTGACTTGGAGATTACTTACAACACCATGATCAACCAGTACGCTTGGAAGTTCGTGAATAAGGATGGAACTGTTCTGGATATCCAGTATATCGACAAGGGTGAGCGTGCAGTTGACCCTGTGACCCGTTCTGACAATCCGATCCCGACACCTACCTTCCCGAGTACCATCAGCACAGTGTTTACATTCAGCGGCTGGGACACCGAGTTCACTCCTGTCTTTGAGAATCAGACTGTTACTGCTGTGTATGATGAATCAGTGCGCCAGTATCGGGTGCGCTATATGAATCGCGGCGCTGTTCTACAGCAGACAACTGCTCCGTATGGCTCTATGGTTCTGTATGATGGCGACACTCCGACCTATACCAGCGAAGAGACTGCTTATAAGTATTATTTGTTCAGTGGATGGGACAAGGGCGGCTATGTCAATGGCGATAAGGATATCAATGCTGTTTACGACATATGCGAATACGTCAGCGGCTATTTCAGAGACAAGCAGCTGAGTGACCTACGCCCTGTTGAGATCTATGCCATGACCAAGGTGAATCTGGAGCAGAGTGTTGTTTCTGACAAAGACGCTATCACCATCAAGATGGGCAACGACTTCACATTTAGCGACGTGGAAGAGAAAGTTTTGTTCAACGAGCCGAAGATCTTTACTGGCAAGAATTATGTCGATACCGGCGTATCTCTGTTGGCTGAAGACCGCAGCTGGGTTATGGCGCTGGACTATCGAATCGACGAAGATTCTGCCGCAAACTCTGTGATTGCTCAGTGCTTCCAGACCAATGGCATGAATGGTTTCCGCTTCTGGGTCAACAACGGCTCCAAGGTTGCATGGGGCACTGAATCCACATCCGGCGCACATCTTGGTTCTCGTGATATGATCGTTCTGCGCCATACCAAGGGCGAAAATGGTATTCACGTTTATGCGGCAAATACCACTGCTGCCGAGATTGGCTATATTCAGCTGAACCGTACTCGCACCACACAGACGAATGCTACTCTGGTATTTGGTTGTGCTAAGGCAGACGACGGTGCTTACGAGCGTTACGCAAAGGGCACAATCTACTGGGGTAAGCTCTGGTATACCGATCTGGGTGACGCTGCCTGCCGGAAGTTGGCCGCATGGACACATGAAGACTTCACTTTCGAGGCTTGTGGCTTTAAACGGTATTACCTGAGCGACAATTCCAACAAGCGTTGTTCTATTAGCTTTATTCAGGCTGGACTGCTTGGTCAGAAGATGGCTCTGAATACTGGTTCCACCAACACTGGCGGCTGGGCAGATGCGAATATCCGTACATTCCTTGACGGTCGTATTTTGAATGCTCTTCCGATTGGTTGGCAACAGATCATCAAACAGGTCAAGGTTGGCAGTACCATTGGCGATAAGAGCAGCGAAGTTGTAACTGCGGATAGTTATTTCTATCTGCCCTCTGTGGCCGAATTGTTCCCCTCTCAGAATGTTGAGCCTTATATTTACGAAGGTACGGCAATCAGCTTTATGACTGATAATACCAGCCGCATCTGCAATGACGAAAATGGCAATCCCGCTGCATATTGGACACGAAGCCCGAATGCTCAATATGGCAGCTATTTCTGGTCTGTGACTGTGACTGGTGAATATTACGGATTTACCCCTGCAAATAACGAACAGGGTATCCGCCTGATGTTCAGCGTTTAAGGAGGTGTTGAGAGTGTACTATAAGGTATTGAAAAATGGCCGGGTGATCGATGCTCTTGACCACCTGCGCTTTGTAAAGTATCAGCCCAAACACGACATTATGGTGAACTGCGTGGAGGATGATGCACAGGGAATTATCAGCAGTGACGGCAATCATATCTGGCATGTGGATGGGTATTATCTCATTCCCTGCCCAGAGTATGACACCGTGGAACTGCAGGAAATTGACCTGTATGAATATGAGCAGCTGAAAGCCTTGGGTGGTAAAACACCTGAGGCTATTATTGATGCTTACACTTTGAGTTTGATTCAAGGAGGGCTGCTATGAGTGACGAGAAGAAGTATAGCGAGTTCGTTGAGAGTATGCATCGGCTGTACAATGGCGGAATGATTCAGGACAAGCTCCTGGACAATCTGTTTGCTGGACACAAAATCTCAAAGGACGAGTATCTGTATATCATCAGGAAGGAGGTGTGATATGTATACCTTTTTGATCAATGAGGATAATACACTGACCGTAAGCAAGCGGGAACGCATTATGGAACGCAGTAAGCAGGTGGATACTCTCCATTTTCTGGCTGACACTACATATAAGGGTGTTGACATGAGTGAATTCACCGTGATGCTTGAGTACGTTCTGCCCATCAGCAAGCGATATAAGACAGAGATTCTGGAGAAATCAGAAGAGCTTTATAAGAACAAGCTGGAGTATAAGCTGCCTATCGACACCAACCTGACCAATGAGCCGGGTGATATCCAGATTCAGCTGACATTCGTTGATGTAACAATGGACCCAGATGGCACGACTGTTCAGCACGTGCGCAAAGTTGGCCCCGGCGTAATCACTGTTGTTCCTATCCAGAATTGGAGCGACATTGTTCCTGATGAGGCCCTGGGCGCACTTGACCAGCGCATTATCGCACTGAATGCACAAATCAAGGCACTGAGTGATCGTAACAACGCTATCCTGGATGGTAAGGCTGATGACCTGAGCTACAATGACGACCATACCCTGCAGCTGCTGGCCAACGGTAAGCCCATCGGTAGTGCGGTCAAGATTACTCAGGAGAGCGTCGAAACTGAAGACGGTAGTTTGCGGGTGGTTCCGTTCTAAGCCATCCGCTTCTTTTATAAGGAGGCAAAGATGGCACAGGCTAAATATTCAAAGCTTGGATATGGTAACGCCGAAGATGTGGAGGCTGCGATTGCACTGGGAATGTTGGACGGCAGGGATATGATCATCACAAAGGATTCCTCGGAGTTCATGTATGTGCGCGATGACCTATCCGTTCAAAAGATTCGTCCTCGCAATCGTTGTTTCGCCAGCGTTACTGAAGCAAACGAGCAATTAAATGAGACGGAAGACACTTATGCAGGTCAAACCGTTATGGTGAAAGACGAAAATGGTAAATATGCTCCGTGGATCGTTCAACAAAGCGAAGCCACGGGGCTTTTTTCTATTGAACCTTTTTACGTTGAGCCGACAAATTTTGTTTGGCAAGAGTTTTAAGAAAGAGAGGCAAAAAAATGGCAAATGTAAGTTTTGGTTATGGTTCAAAAGCTAGTTATGACAAGTTGGAAACCAAGGACGCAAATACTCTATACTTTATTACAGACACACGTCAAATTTTCAAGGGTACAGATGAGTACACCAAGAGCTGCAAGCTGGTGAGTGTTCTGCCTGCAAGCGGCCAGATTCAGGGTCTGCTGTATATCCGTATGACTGACTATACCTTCCACATCTGGAATGGCACTGAGTTCGTACAGCTGAATCGCCCCATTGTGACTGAGATTCCCAATGCGGATGCAAGCGACGACAATCTGCCCACCACCAAGGCTGTGGCCGACTATGTGAATGCAAAAATCGCCGCAACCGAGGGCAAGGAAGGTCTATTTGTTACGGATGTCACCTACTCCCCCGCTACCGGCACTCTGAGTGTGGCAAAGAACGGTGCACCTGTTCCCACCGTGATGAGTGGCCTAACCCATAATCCAACATACGATGCTGAAACCCGCACCATCAAGCTGCCTGTGTTTGGCGGCGATGAGCTGGTGATCAATCTGGGTAAGGATTTGGTTGTGAAGACCGGTACTTACAACACAAAGACACATGAGATCGAGCTGACTATCACCACTGGCGAGGTCGTGAAGATCCCTGTTGGCGCTCTGATCGATATCTATGTTGGTGTGGCTACTTCTACTGCTGAGGTTAGTGTTTCTAGTGATAACAAGATCTCGGTCAATGTGCGTGTGTCCACCAAAGGCAATAACAGCATCACCGTTGAGGAGGATGGTCTGTATGTTGCAGTGCCAGACGCTTATACCAAGGCTGAGGCAGACGAGAAGATCAAGGTTGTTGATGATAAGCTGACTGAACACACTAATGATACTGTAAAGCATATCACTGCTGACGAGCGCAAGGCATGGAATGCAAAACCCACTCAGGACGAGCTGGCTGCTGCGAAGGCTGAGGCAATCTCTACTGCCGCTGCTGATGCAACCACTAAGGCCGACAACGCTCTGGCTGCCGCTAAGACATATGCAGATGGTCTGAACACCACCATGGATGGCCGTGTACAGGTGCTGGAAGGCGCTATCACCTGGAAATCCATTGATGGCTAATTGATTTGTTTCACCACATGGCAATGACGCTGTGTGGTGAATCTTATTAAGCAAAGGAGTTGAGTATGGCAAATTTATCATTACGCGAGGTCGCACAGTCTCAGCTGGATCAAGCTCCTGTGATTGACGGCCAACTGATCGTATGTACTGATACTGGAAGCACTTATCGAGATATCGGCACAAGACGAATTCAAATCAGCAAAGACTTGGAGATCGTAAGCTCGCTTCCGCTGGCTCCTTTGTCTAATAAGATTTACTACCTGCGTCCAGACAGCTTGTATGTTTATAGTGGCGATGACTGGATTCTTTTGAACCCATCAAAATTCACACTGGAAGCAGACAAAAATGCGGTCAATGGCGAAGTTAATATCAATCTAATCCTGAACGGTACAGCGCAGGATAAAATCAAAATCGCTGGCGGTGGTGTGACCACAGTGACAACTGGAGAGACGGGCGATATCACGATTGATACCCCGCACCCGGATGAACTGCTGGCTGCACTGACGAATGAAGAGATCGATGCGATCACTGGCGGTATGGTCGATGATAGCGGCAATCCCCTGCCTACGCCGCAGGTTGTGGTGGATGCGACACTGACTGTATCTGGACGTGCTGCTGATGCTAAGGTAACTGGTACAAGGATCTCTGAGGCGTTAAATATCGCAAAATCGGCTGATGCTGGGCTGACCAATGTACGCACCGAGCTGGACAAGTTGAAGCTGGATTCTGTTGCTGTGGACAAGACTATGACAAAAGAGAATTTCGCCGCTGATGCCAAAGCTGTTGGTGATGCTCTGACGGGGAAAGCAAATGCAGAACACAACCACGATGACCGCTATTATACAGAAGACGAAATCAATGTAAAGCTCTCAAAGAAAAGCGATGATAGTCACACCCATGACGAGCGGTACTACCAGCAGAATGAGATCGACGAAAAGCTGAAGGTAAAGGCAAATACGATCAATATCCACACACTGACTATTCCGACTACAAGTTAGCTTATTGACGACACAGTGGATCGATATTCAAAGTATATTGACCTCGACATCGACGGGATCACCTCAAAGGATGTTATTTCTATCAGCGTGACACCGGCTAGTGCAAAGGTTGCCTCTTATGCTCAATTTGCAAACCCTGAGACCTTTGATGGATATGTGCGTCTGAGAGCTGTATCAGTTCCAACGACTGCGATTACAGCTCAGTATTATATCGTGCAAGGTGGCGGACAAACAGATAGCGGCAGTGGTACAGTTGTTGAGGGATATACCAAGGCACAAGTTGATAATAAGATAGCAGCGGCAATCAAGGTAGCCAAAGAAGAACAGAAACTGCTCGACCACCCTGTTGGAAGTATTTATCAAAGTGTAGAACCCACAAGCCCCGCTGAGTTATTTGGTGGAGAGTGGCAGAAAATTGAAGATCGTATGCTGATTGCTGCAAGTAATACCTATCCTGTGAAGAGTACTGGTGGCGAAGCGACACATAAATTAACAGAAAGTGAGTTACCAAATATAACTGGTAATTTTGAATTTCAATCAGCCGGAAATTCCCAAGGCATTGTAAACGGAGCAAGTGGCGCATTTAAACTTAGTCAAATGTCTATTGGCGCTTTCTACCCGAACAATAAAAGAGATGAAGATGGCACTGCTCGACAAGTGAAAATGTCTTTTGGCTCTGATTTGCCTCATAACAACATGCCGCCATATTATGCCGTTTACACCTGGCTTCGCACCGCATAATCACATTATAAAAGGAGGATTACGAAATATGGCAATCGGGGACTTAAATATCGCAGGGGGGGGTTAGAAGCCTACCCTATTGGCTCGATTTATATGAGCTTTAATTCTACTGAACCAAGTATATTGTTTGGTGGAACATAGGAAAGAATCAAAGATAGATTTATTTTAGCAGCTGGAGATAGCTACACAGCTGGAGCGACGGGTGGCGAGACGACACATGAACATAATTGGGGTTTGCGATATAACTTGTTTTATGGTGGATTCATGGGCAGAGATAATGAGGTTTTACGTGGATTAAAATATTCTGGAACTAGTATCGCAGGCACTGTCGAAGGTACAAATACAGGTGATTCTAATGCGATGGTTTCAAATACAAGTGTTGGCAGTGATTATACAACAGACACTCGCAATTCTGCCGGATATAATTTGATTTCAAACACTAGTTCAGCCTCTTCTCTGCCGCCCTACTTGGTCGCTTATATGTGGTATCGCACCGCATGATTGTGGCAATTTTTGCTGCTAAAATATTCGTTTTATAAGGAGGATTATATGGCGCTAGGAGAAATGAATAGCGGGAACAAAACGCTCCCTGAATGGAGTGAAGTGCAGAATAAACCATCTGAATTTAACCCTGCCACTCACATACATAATGACCTTTACCCTGAAGGAGATAATCGAAATGATAATACGTCTCCGTCTGATTATTATGGCGTTGATAGAAACGACTATAACGGTCGGCTGATTTTTCGTGGTTTGAAGCTTAGTGACAAAATTGGGCTGTCAAGTGGTCATTCATGTGCGTTTTTAATTGGTTTATCTTCTTGGTACGATGACACAGGCGGTGGTTCCTTTGAATTCGCTTTTAGCAATGGTAACATTTACTATCGTCAAGGCACAACTTCATAGGGCGACTGGAAGAAAATTGCTACAGCTTAAAGGAGGTATGAATTATGGCTTTAGGAAATATGAATATTGGTGTCGATAGTGAGTTCATTTCGTCCAACCTCAATACGATTCTTACCCCCCCACAGATTCTGACGAAGTTGTGATGAACACGAGTGCCGCCGGGTATCACCGTAAGCCATTGAGCGCATTGTGGAGCTGGATTAAGAGTAAGATAGCAAGTGAAGTAATTCCAGATGTGGTGACAATTAAGACTTCAGCACTTACGATCACAACGGATTGGCAAGATACTGGTATCCATTCAACTGATTTGCCATCTGGAACTTATATTATGCAGTTTTGTGCTGACACGATTCCGTATTGCAATATTTGGGGAGATATATTTTGTGGAGTTGTTCAGTGGTATGCTGAAGAGACAAACAGCGGTAATGCAGATGATATAGGTTTACATTGTTCTGGTCATTCTACAAACGGACAACATTTTTATCTTAGGACAATTCGTTCTGGCCGTTCCGAAGGGGTTGGTTTAAGACTTCAAATCAAAGGTTCTATGGCCGCAGATACAGCTTCCACATTTACATTCAAATTCCGCAGACTGATATAAACAACGCACTACAAATAAAACGTTTTATAAGGAGGCGATCACATATCGATGAACGATGAAAAGAAAAGTTGGCTAGACAGAGCGGGTGCGGTTCACCTCTGGAAAACGATCGAGGCTATGCTTGGAACAAAGGTAGATAAAATCGAAGGATTCGGCCTGTCCAGCAACGACTATACAACAGAAGAAAAAAAGAAACTTGCTGGTCTAAGCGATCCAAAGCCAGCTACTACTGAAAACAACGGTTTGATGAGCTCGGCTGATAAGGCAAAGCTGGATGGTATTGAAGCCGGAGCTAACAATTATACTCACCCGGTATACGAAGCAAAACAGGCTGGACTATATCGTATCAGTGTTGATAATACAGGCCATGTGGCAACAGCAGATAAAATGACAAGTGAAGAGTTGGCCGCAGAGGGTGTCTCCCCTGCCGATCATACGCATGACCTGGGCGAATTGGTAGATACACTGGAGACGAGTGCTGACGCTGTTGAAGACGCTGATACTGTTATGGTTGGCGCTACAGTTACAAGTGGTGATGGCAGTGCGACTACGAAGTACACCCGTAGACCACTGGCTGCTTTATGGAACTAGATCAAAGCGAAGACAGATACGTTGTATGCTGCTGTTGGACATACACACAATTACGCTGGTTCTACTGAACCGGGTGGTGATGCGCTGAATGCGATGAAGTTAAATGGATACGATCTTAGTATGTATGGGAGCGCAAATTATTAGAATGCGATTCCTCGAATTGACGATGCTGGTGTTATGGAAACGGGCAAATATCTTGACTTTCATTCTACGGATGATAGAGATACGGATTACAATGTTCGTATGGTATCTTATGACGATGGTACGTTAGACGTTATTAAAGCAGCAGGACAACCTGCTACAATTACAGCAAATCTAAATGGCACTGCAAATTTTGCTTCTCAAACACTATTTGATAAAGCACAGTGGGTAAGTTTAACGAGCCTCGACCAAAACACATGGTATCCGGTTGTCAGTATGAACAGTATTCCATATAGTGGACTGCATCATATCAAATGCAACGTCCAACTAAATAGCGGCTCAAAACCATCTTGGAGTACCCATGGCGGTGGATTTACTGTAAATCTTGACTTGTTGGTCACTGCATATGGTTGGGGTACGACATCAGGCAATTCTATTTGTCTTAATAATTTTTACAGTTGGACAACATCAAATGCAAATCCAGCAGGATATAGCCAGATGGGAAATGGTTCTGTTGCAGTTTTCTGGCTACGTGGTGGTGGTCAATATAGACTTTATGCAGATTGGGATGCTAACTGGACTGTTAAAACCAGCACATACACTAACAGTGAGCAAAGCGTTTCCCCTACAACATCTTATCCAGGTGTAAGTATAAATCGTTCTACTATTACAGCGAATATAGACGGGAACGCTACCATCGCTACCAATGGCGTTTCCGCCTCTGGCTAGAATTATGTTCGTTTTGGTGACGGGACCCAGATATGTTAGGGTTCATGTGGCAATAACTCATTTTCTAGTTTTGGCGCAGCTTTTGCCAACACAGATTATCGCATTGGTATGAGTGAATGGAAAAGTAGCAGCTGGGAAAACTATGCAATTGGCGGTAAATCAACCACTGGTGTTACTCTGCGAAGTGAAAATAATACGATGGAATATATTGCAATTGGACGATGGAAGTAAGAGGTGATATATATGGATGAAATGAAAGAAATCGAAAAGAATGAGGAGACAGAAGCACCAAGCGAAACCCCTAGCGAGCCAGTTGAAGAAACCCCTATTCTTCCATCTATTGAAGATGTTGTAATTGGCTATCAGGTAAAGAAGCCCGTTGAAACACAAGCAGAATGTGACGTGTATAGTGTTGTTGTTGCCGCTGTAACAAAACATAACGAGACTGCGGTGTCTGGTGATTACTACTGGATGATTGCTGATTTAGACGACTGTTATGAAGTACAACAGCACGAACCAGTTCCTTCAGAGGATATGAAGCTTGAATCTCTCAAAACAAGTAAAATATCCCAGTCAAAAATTGCTCTCTCCACCTTCCTGTCTCTGCATCCTATCCAGTGGACAGATGGCAAGTATTACAGTGTTACCAGCGAGAAGCAAGCTCTTCTTACAAGCAACCTTTCCCTATATCAGATCTCTACAGCCGCCGGGCAGCCTTTTAAACTGACATGGAATTCTACCGGTGATGAATGTGTAGAGTGGACTTATGATGATCTAGCCGCTTTGGCACTGGCGATTGGTGTGTATGTGAAGCCCTTCGTATCTCATCAGCAGGAATTGGAGGTTGACATCAAGGCATGTACGACAACCGCAGAAGTAGACGCTATTGAAATCAGTTATGATGCTGTACTGGCAGAATATCTGGATTTTCACGCAGATAAGGATGTGTCCGAATGAGCAACAAATTTCGTGAACTAATTAAATGCGGCATCCTCTTTTTGATTGGAGGGTGCCTTTATTATTGCATCGAAATTCTGTGGCGCGGGCGCTCTCATTGGACGATGGCCATTGTTGGTGGCATCTGTTTTATTGTAATTGGCGGACTGAACAACTATATTCCCTAGGAAATGCCGCTCTGGAAGCAAGCTGGTATTGGAGCACTTTTTGTGACCGCCATGGAACTTGTGGTAGGCATCCCGCTGAATTTGATGCTTGGCCTGCATATCTGGGACTACTCTTCCCTGCCGTTTAATCTGCTGGGCCAAATCTGCCTGCCATTTACAGTGCTATGGTTTTTCCTTGCGCTGCTCTGTATTTTTGTTGATGATTGGCTGCGTCACATTCTATTCCATGAAGAGCGACCGCATTATCACTGGAATGCTGTATGTGATGGCGGAAAACATACATAAAGAGAAAGAGCCTCTGTGACGATGGCTACATCACAGAGACTCTAACTCACACAACAACTCATAGAAATGAGGTTGTACTAGCCCGATGGAGGGCTTGTACTGCTCTCACTATATCCCGTTGATAGAATTTTGTCAATTGAAAGGAGGAATTATGGTGCAGGAAATCTTAAAGCCGTTTTTATTAGACGAGACAGGCAAAGAAATCGTGACAGCACTGAACGCTATTGTTACACAGCTGACCGAGATCAATGAAACACTGAAGGCCAAAAACACAGACAGTGGTATGAATGGTGGTGAGAAAACATGATAGGAAATTTGAATGCCGCACCTCACGTCTATTCTTTTACCATACAGCAGCTGTAGACCATGGTTCTGAGTATCTGTGGTGGTATTACTGCTATTTCAGCCGCTATCTCTGTTATCATCAAGGCAATCAATCATGCGAAAGCCCCTGACAACAAGCAGAACGAGCGACTGAGCGCCCACGATGCAGAGCTTGAGAAAGTCAACAGAAAGCTGAGTGCAGATAAAGACAGGCTCGACCTGTTTCAATCTAAGCTGGTCTCCTTAGAAGAGCACCAGAAAGAAAACAGCATCACGCTGGAAGTACATGACCGCAAGATCCTCGAAGCAGAACAGCGTATCGGCCACAGTGAGCAGGGCAACAATGTCACCATGAAGGCTCTGCTTGCACTCCTCAGTCACGGTATCGACGGCAATGCGATCGAGCCAATGAAGGAGGCCAAGGCTGCACTGGAAAACTATTTGATCGATGGTCAGAACACAAAGAATACTATGAACTAACCCGAGACTGCGTGTCCTGGGCTTTTTTTATTTTGGAGGTTTATTATGATGGATATTATCAATGAGCTGGTTTCCGTTATCGTCCGCCTGGTTATTGCTGGCGCTGGTACTGTCTTTATGGCCTATGGTATCCCATATCTGAAGAAGATCGGTGTGTACAAGCTGGTACAGATTGCTGTTCGTGCTGCAGAGAAGCTGGGCGCAACCGGAGCTATCGAAAAGGCCGACAAGAAGAAATACGTTATGGAGGCTCTGGAACGTCTGGGTGTGAAGATCACTCCGACCATTGAGACAATGATTGAGGCCGCCGTCAAAGAGATGGACATCCAGAACGATAAAATCAAGGACGAGTTCAAAAAGAATTGAAGGTGTGATGAAATGGGTATTATTACATACTCTATGAAGAAGGACTGGAATAAAAAGGTGTCAGCTCATTTTTCCGTCTATGAGTTCGCCTGCTCCGATAAGAGTGATACAGTTCTGATCGATAGCCAGCTGATTGAAGTGCTGGAACAGATTCGCGCTCACTTTGGCGCTCCTGTCCACATCAGCTCCGGTTATCGAACTCCTGCTTATAATATTTCCATTGGTGGAAGCCCTAAGAGCCAGCATTGTAAAGGCACTGCCGCTGATATCTGGATCAAGGGTGTTGACCCGATTCAGATTGCGCTGTATGTGTCTTCCCTGCCCTACTTTGCTAAGAGTGGTGGCATTGGATATTACAGTCGCGCTGTGCTTACGAGTGGCTTTGTTCATGTTGATGTGCGCACTACACGCAGCCGCTGGATCAGCAAAACTGGTACGAAATATATCAGCGCAGCTAATCTCATGCCGACGATCAGACAGGGGGCGAAAGACGCTATGAACGGCGCTTCCTATGCTGTAACTGTACTACAACGGCATCTTGGTGTTAAGGCTGACGGCATCTTTGGCGCGAATACCAAGGCGAAGCTGATTGAGTATCAGAAAGGACACGGGCTGGCTGCAGATGGCATCTGTGGGCCTGCTACTTGGGGTTCGTTTTGATTTGGTTGTTGACATCTAAATGTGTATAGGATATAGTGTATCTATTATGTGTGGAGGTGCGCTATGTCTATTATTGTACGTGGATGTAATATCGGGGAAGGTAGACCAAAAGTCATAATTCCAATCGTGGAAACAACTAAATCAAAGATCTTAGAACGCGCATTTGAGTTTTCAAAGCTCCGTACAGATTGTGTTGAGTGGCGTGTTGATTGGTTTGAGCAGTGTAATGATACTCGTTCTGTGGTATCTTGCTTGCAAAAGCTTCGTGTAGCGCTGAAGGATAAGCTCTTGCTGGTGACGTTCCGCACTAAAGATGAGGGTGGAGAGGTCTCTTTGTCGCATTCTGAGTATTTGGATTTCATCAACACGGTAATAGATACCGATTGTGCAGACCTTATTGATACAGAGTTCTTTACGGCTGGAAACAACATTAGTGAGCTGATAGATAATGCGCATTCTTCAGGGACTGTGGTTGTATGTTCAAGCCACGATTTTCAAAAGACGCCCGACAAAAGTGAGCTAGTATCACGTATGGTGAAAATGCAACAGGTCGGAGCTGATTTGCCAAAAGTGGCGGTCATGCCGCACGATAACACGGATGTGTTGACTCTATTGTCTGCTACGGTAGAAATGAGAAATAAACATCCTAACACTCCTATTATTACAATTAGCATGGGTAAACTTGGGGTTTCCAGCAGATTGTGTGGTGAAGTATTTGGCTCCGCTATGACATTCGCAAGCGCTGGAGATTCTAGCGCTCCAGGACAGATAAGTCTTGATATTATAAATTCGGTTCTTGACTCGATAACAGAATAAAAAACAGATGGGGTATTGATCCTTAATTGGACCAGTACCCCATTTTTTAGCTTTGATTATTTTATCGATTCAGATAGCCACTCTTTCCAACCATTGATTGTGCGAGGGCAATTATCTTGTTGTGCAACTATTTCATACAAAAGCGCTGCTAACTCATCGTCCGACAGATTACGAATCGCTTGAGCCTTATTAGCCGCCGGGTGTCTATGAAATATAAACGCGAGTGCAAGGTCAAGTATTTTTGGATTGTTCATTGTTCCACCTTATGAAATACAACTGGAGCATCCTCTATTTCCAAATCAGCGGCAATCACCATTGGCGACAACCACCTTAAAACCAACAGTCTATTCTCAGGCTCGTTCTTGGGACCTGTCCAGAAATGATGCCAGTGACCACGACGCATGTGAGGGCGCGGTGAGTTGTGAGTAGTGGGTTCAGAGTCGCTATCAGATGCCTTCGTTTTCTGTTGACGGATGGATGCGCCGATTCTTTCGCCAACATCCCATTTACGAATCTCAGAATATTTATCTTTGATTACTTTGCCGCGCTTTGTTACAGTTGCCTGTTCTTCATCTGGGGCAATCTCTGCGTTCTGTGCCAAAATATAAAGGACGACCTGCATGACTTGTTTAATAAACGTGATCGTCTCTTCATCTTTTGCGGGGTCTGCCTCTGCATACTTTTCTAGCTTTTTATTTCCTTTGGCGTGTTCAGCGAGCTGTTCATTTAACTTTTTGATACTGTTTTCAATGGTTCCGGCATCAAGGTCGATGGGATAAGTGAACGAATCCCCATTCTCGGAAAGGAACGTCAACTTCAAATCACGCTCATGCAGCTTAACATTATAATCAAGAGACACGAAGAAACCGTGAATCTTTTCATTGTCGAAATAAGTATTGGGCAACTCAACATAAAAACACTGATACGGGAGATGCATCAAAATATCAACAGGGATATCGATGTCATCCTTTTGTTCAAAGAGAAGGTCTTTTATATCTTCGTTGATAACATAGACTTCTTTACTGAGTCTCCACGGTGCCAAAACAGAAACGAGCTGCGCACATGTCACAACAGCGCTCACTTCATTCATCGACAGACGGCTAAGGTCATGCCCATCCGATACAACAGTCAGTGCGGCTTCGATTGGAGCATAACACCACTCAGGCCATGATACAGAGCTTGCAGTACCATTCATATCATGGAACTCTTCCATCTCTTTCCACACGATAGGATATTGAGTAGTGAGAGCTCTGAGCATTTTAAGAGGGAGATAGATATCTTGTTTCATAATATTACCATGCCTTTGAACTGATATTGTAGTTGGGGAAGTAATCTGCAAGTTCTGCAGCGTCCAGATAAGCCTCCCAAGTTGCACGGGCCACAGCACGAGTTTGATCAGCGTCACGCAATTTAATTCTTCTTATGATTCGGATGTCCTCGATAGCATCCTTCTCTTCTTGTGTTGTATCGGGGTCACTACGATGTTTATCAAGCCACATAGATACCGGGAATTCATTCGTTTTGCTGTCATAGCCTTTGCGCTTCTTGAACTCTTCGATGATATCTCCACAGTCATAATACCTATCCATGAGCTGATTGTATTCTTCTGTGGCCTTGTTATACTTCTCGTGTGCCGCCTTCGCTTTTTTGAGTAGACGATCGACGAGCTCTTGAAGTTCCTTAGTAGGGATGGTTTGAAATTCCTCCATGGTTGCGGCCTCCATTCGGTTTTCTTTAACTCCATTATATCACATAGCGAACGCCATGACAAATAAAAAAGGCGCAGGTCGCCCTACGCCTTGTGATGATGCGTCGCTTGGCACATCGGTTCAAATACGGTTTTCAATTTTAATGCTTCGACTAGAGAGTCGCTGGATTGTCACATCAGGGCTCTGTTGATTAAGACTCAAAATCGGACTTGAGAGTGTAATTGGTGTCAAATTGGTGTCAAAACAGGTTTTTGTTGGATAAATTCAATAAAATTATAGCGTATATATGTTGTTTATTCGTATATTTCGATTTATTCATCTTATTTTACTATAAAATCGCTTCAAAGTAAACAGGAAAAGTGAACAAGCTCTCCCCATCAAAAAAGCAGACAGCCCGCAGGCCATCTGCTTGGAGGTTCACTTTGCCGGAACAAATTCGATCTTGACCCGCATCCCCATACCGGCAGCCAGCCGCTGCAGGGTGCGAAGCGAAGGATTTCCGTTGCCGCGCTCCAGCTTGCTGATGTCTGTCTGGGCAATGCCGGTGCGCTCGGAAAGCTGCTGCTGGGTCAGTCCGCTTTTCTTCCGGGCGGCAAGGATCGCCTCGATCACAGCAAATTCGGGGTCAAGGGCATCCCACTCTGCCTTAAACTCAGGGTCTTTCATCTGTTCGTTGAGAAAATCATTGAAATTGGTCATTTGGAGCACTCCTTTCGGCTGAGATAATCGGCACGGTACTGCTTTGCAAGTGCGATCTCGGAAGCAGGTGTCTTCTGCGTCTTTTTGACAAAGCCGTTCGTAAGGATGATCCTTCTGCCGATCACAAAAAAGTACAGCACACGGGTAATGTCGGAGCCGAACTTAGTGCGGATCTCAAAAATGCCATCCTCCAGATGCTTGGAGTACGGCTCCCGCAGTGAAGGCCCTTCCTCCCGGAGAAGCCCGACCGTGCGCACGATCTTGGCCCGCATTTTCGCATCCAGAGCCAGAATAAACTCTTTCGCCGGTTCGGAGCCATCGGCTTTGTCATAAAATTCGATCTCGTATTCCTGCACGCCGCCGCCTCCATTAAATAGTGGTTTTATCCTATATTCAGTATAGCGGATCAGGTTGCCATTGTCAAGTGGGTTACAAAGTGGGTTACAGGCAAAACAAAAAGCGCCGATTCTGAACGAATCAGCGCCTTTTCTGCATGGAGCGGGCAATGGGAATCGAACCCACCTCCTCAGCTTGGAAGGC